>JACCDQ010479254.1_pt1 | contig 190998 bp, 216 predicted proteins | sample 7446031 | NCBI WGS metagenome assembly JACCDQ01 (sample SAMN15323442, study PRJNA562643) | freshwater metagenome | isolation source: river surface water | place: USA:Blue River Watershed | collected 2017-08-17
ACTATACCGAAATAAATTTGGTTGCGGGGGCAGGATTTGAACCTACGACCTTTGGGTTATGAGCCCAACGAGCTACCAGACTGCTCCACCCCGCTATAAACTTAAATCTAAACTAACTTGGTTGCGGGGGGTGGATTTGAACCACCGATCTCTAGGTTATGAGCCTAGTGAGTTAACCGGGCTTCTCTACCCCGCTTCAATTCTTAATTTGGTGCCCCCACACAGAATCGAACTGCGAACCTCGGATTACAAAACCGATGTTATACCATTTAACTATAGGGGCATATAAATATATATACTAACTTTAATACACATATTTATATGGTGGACCGTAACGGATTCGAACCGTTCCTCAAGGCTTGCAAAGCCCTTGTGCCGCCAGCAACACCTACAGCCCAATAAATACACAACAATCAAATTTTCAAAGAACAACTGTAACTTTTCAGATACATCAAAAAGAAAAAGCACCTTTTTTGAGGTGCCTTTTGTTTTTGACTCTGGTTTTTAAATCACCATCTATCTCCACAAAAGACACAAGCAACTGCACTACCCGCTAGGGTTGTTTTTAGTGCGAATGTTGTTAGTGTTTGCATTTCTTTCCTTAATTAGTAAGTTTTTGTATTATGCGTTAAAAAAATATTTTTGTCAACAACTTTTTAAAAAATATTTAAAATTTTTTTATTTATTTTAAAATACTTCTTCAATTGCTTATTTTTAAACTTTTTGCTACCTTATTTTTTTTTAGGATTATACATGAAAAATATAGATAAAGACAAGGAACTTGTTTTAAAAGTTATGCCCATGCCAAGTTACACCAATATTCATGGTGATATTTTTGGTGGTTGGATATGTCTCAAGTTGATATAGCAGGAGCAATTCTTGCTGCTCAACTATCTGAAGGAAGAGTTTCAACAGTTGCTGTGAACAACTTTACTTTTAAAAAGCCAATATATATAGGTGACTTAGTTTCTTTCTATGTAAAAATTGTAAAAATTGGGAATACTTCTATCACTGTAGATGTAGAAGTTTGGGCACAAAGGAAAAGATACCAAGATAATATTAAAGTAACTGAGGCTACTTTAACATATGTAGCTATTGATGATGATATAAATCCAAGGCAAATTAAGAAAAATGAATGAAAAAATTTTAAATATTTTTAACAATCTAGGAATTTCTATAGAAGAAATTATTTCAACTAGAAAAATCCTATTATTTTTTGAAGCAGTCAATCTAGTATTAGCTGATATTCACAATGGAAGAGAATTTTTATTGACAAAAGAAGCAGCTATAAGTTGGTCAAATATGAAAGAATATGCATTTAAAGAAAATGTTGATATTTTTTTAGTTTCTGCTTTTAGAAGCATAGATAGGCAATATGAAATTATTTTAGCTAAAATCAATAAAGGACAACCTATTAATGAAATACTTCTTTTTAGCCCCACCCGGTTTTAGTGAACATCACACAGGAAATGCTATAGACATCGGCACTTACCGTATTGAAAATCTACAAGAAGAATTTGAAAGCACAAAAGCTTTTAATTCGTTAAAAGAAAATGCTCACTTATTTAATTTTTATATGTCCTATCCAAAATATAATCAATATGGCTTTATATATGAGCCTTGGCATTGGTGTTATACACCCAAACAATTAAAATAATAAAAGCCCCGAAGGGCTTTTTATCTTAAGTTAATTGTTTCCAACTATGAATATCTTGCATCGCAAAAGTTCTTTGGGCATTTTTTTCTACATCTAGAGCAACCAGTAGCCATTGAGGATTTTTATGAAATTCATTGGAAGAAAATATCATTTTTTCTGGAATAATTTTTCTTACAGAACGCTCACCCCTCCAATTTGTATAGTCTATTTCTACAGAGCTACTCATTTTACTTCTGCTTTAAAGCACTTTCGTAAGTTTTTTCAAGTTCATTCCAAATTTTTTCAGCATACTTCTCGTCTGAAGATTTCAACTTAGAAGCAATTTCAACTAAATAAACATTATCTTCTTTTCCAAACCATTCTTTATGATATGTTCCCTCCTTATAACCTTTAGCTTGTCTAAAGATATTCAAAGTATTTTTTTGAACATATTGTTCATAGATATATTCAACAGTTAGTCCAACATCTTTGCAAACACTAAAGAAAAGCCCCAAAGAAAATCTTTTTGCACAAGCTAAGCCAGCCATAACATCCAACTTATCTAAAGTATTCATTTTCTCAAAATTGTAAATTCTTTTATCAAAATTAACTGTATCAGTTAAAGCACTCAAATCTGCCATTATTACTTTTAATGCAGCCTTCTCATCTCCCCCCTCTAACTGTAAATATCTTGATAAATAAAAATGCCAAATATCCACTAGTTCCATCTGTAGTTGTGGGATATCTTTCTTTTGAGCCTTCCACCATTTCCAGCCATGATGCTCAACCGCCTCAGCAGTTTCTAAAGCTGCTGCTCTCATATAATCCCAACCTAGATTTGCCCAATTTGGATTGATGGTTTTATTCATCTTATTTTGCATTTCTAGCATTGTAGCAATTTGGCTTTGTGATAACATCTTAACTCCTTAGTTTTTAGTTTAAATTTACTCTATACTATTTTAAAAAAATATTCAACCTTTAAAGAACATCAACTTCTACTTTTTTAGGTTCTTTAGGTATATAGATATTTTTATTCCCAAGGAATTTCAAAATTTCTTTTTCAGAGAAACCTTTTGCTTTATAGCGGTTAAAGCAACCATCTTTATACATTACCAAAATAGGATACTTGGCAATTTCCATCACATCACACAAATATTCACTTTCCTCATCCCCATCTCTAATAAACTCATACACGGACAGCAAGGTTAACTCTTTCTTTATATTCTTAAAAACTTCTTTAACCTTAATAACATTTTCATTATCACTATCTTCTTTGGAGTGATAGAAGCAAACAACAGGCTTTTCTTCACTGAGCATAGATATAAAATTTTTAGCATTGGCAGTTAACATAAGCATTCTCCTTTTTGCGAAATTGTAACACAAAACTCTAAAAAATAAAAGATTGATATTGACTAAAATAACAATTCTTTATATATTTTAAAAAAATTAAAGGTGTCCTATGTTAAAAATGAAAAAGAATGATCCTGCTGCCAAAGAACTAGAAGCTTTTGCAAACAAAAAAGGTAAACCACTAAAACAAGTTTTATTGGCTGATGAACACTTAATTGAAGTTTGTGATATTTTTTATCCTCATTTACCCAAAATGGTTAGAATGGTTATGAAAAAAGATAAATTTTATGATTTTTATAAAACTCATCGTGAAGCTTTAGTGGCACACATGGGGTAACTAATGTCTGAACAAATATATTTATTAATATTAGCAATCATTCCTGCTGTTTTGGCTATTACAGTTCACGAGTATGCACATGGATACATGGCTAAAAAATGTGGCGACAACACAGCAGAAAGAGCAGGCAGATTAACCATAAACCCAATACCCCACATAGATATTTTTGGAACTATTTTATTTCCATTAACTCTTTATGCCATTAGTGGACTTATATTTGGTTGGGCAAAACCTGTTCCCGTTAATTTTGGTTACTTAAAAAATCCAAAAAAAGATGGAATCAAAGTAGCATTAGCTGGACCAATATCTAATTTGATAATGGCTTTAATGTGGCTAATAGGACTTATTTCAATGGTTTTCTTGGGCAACTATATTGATTTACCTTTAATTAAAGGTTTAACACAAATGTTTCAAATAGGCATAATATTTAATATTGTCTTAATGATTTTCAATTTATTGCCTATACCACCATTAGATGGAGGTAAAGTATTAACTTTCAGTCTTCCTTATAAATATGGAGCGAAATTAAACTTTTTAGAGCAACATGGAATAATTATTTTAATCGTCTTGTCTTTTACAAATGTTATTGGATATATCATCCATCCAATATTGTCTAAGATTATGAACTTAATTAATCAACTTCTAATTTACATATTTTAATTTATATTTCTTAATTCCTTAAATTTTATTTTATATTTAAGGAATTAGGCTATTTTCTCTATAATGATCTCAAGACCCTCTTCTTCTGCTGACAATGTAACCTTCAATCCTTTTCTGTAAATAACAATGTTTTCAAAAGGATGTTGCTCATTGATACTGTCAGGTTTATCTTTAGGAAAATCTGATGAGCTTAGACACATCATCATTGTGTCAATATGTTGACTATAAACATCTTCACCCCAAGAAAAATCTCCCCTTAATTTCTCTGGGAAGTTTCTCCATTCATACGAAGTAAAATGAATATCGCTATTTTTGATGTCAGAAACTAATTTTTCAAAAATTGGAGAATTCCAAAATGAATTTAAAAGTTTTTCCTTATTTCTTAAAAATAAAAAATGATCTTTAAATAATTGACTATTTTTTAAATTTTCTAAATTATTCATTGTTTTTCTATCCAGTCTATCAGTGGCTTCCACTGTAAAAGTTCTTTTTCAAATAAATTACTTTTTGAATCAAAAATTGTCAAGCCATGAGCAGCTAAATGGACATATATTTGTGCTTGCCTGATCATTGTTGGACTGTATAAACCTGTTGATGATATAAACTTTGCTAATTGTTCTGTTGCCTTTGTGTTAACATCTATCATATTTCCTATTAAACACAAATCAGTTTCTTTTTCTTGGTCGTTAATAATTTCAACAATTTCCTCCAAAAAGGATTCTGTAGACATAATATCAAAATAACCAGGTTTTAATGGAACAATAACTTTATCTGACATTGAAACTAATTTTTTTAAAGAACCCGCCCTAATACCCGCAGGACTGTCTACAATAATTGTTTCAATATCCTTTTCGTTTGTGTATAGTTGACCATTTTCTATTTCCCAAGCATAGATTTCAGCTAAATTTTTAGGTCTTTGACTCAACCAATTATGAGATGATTGCTGAACATCAAAATCCCCTATTAAAACTTTTTGCCCCTTATTGGCAAAATATCCAGCTAAATTAGTAGATATGGTGCTCTTACCAACACCACCTTTATGATTCAATATGGAAATGACTTTTTTGTTCATTCCAGTACTCCTTCAAAATATAATAAAAAATATCATATAAAAATATATAAAAATTGCAAGTTTCAAAAAAACAAAAAAAAACCAACCTATGAGGTTGGCTAAAGCTAGCTCGGTTGCTAGCATGTCTGAGCCGGGATAACTCAGTACATTTTGAACAATTATATAACTAAAAATTTATCTTGTCAACACCTTATTAAAAAATAATTGACAAATATTGCTTTTACTTATATTTTTGTTTAACACAAATAATTATCACAAGAGAGTTCTTATCAATGAAAAAATTTAACAATGCCTTTATAGTCAATTCATCTAAATATTTACCTGGTGAAGCTGTAGACAATAACCAAATGGATAAATTTATTGCTCCAATCAATAGGATGTCAGATAGAATTAAAAAAAGAATCCTAAATGAAAACGGTATTTTATCCAGACATTATGGAATAAATGAAAATGGTGAATCTACAACTAGTGTTAGGGAAATGGCTGCTCATGCGATAAGACCCCTACTAAATGATAAACATGTTTCTTATTTATCTGTTGGAAGCACAGGACAAGATTGTGCTGCCCCAGGAATAGCTAATTTTGTTCAGAGTGAACTACAACTTCCCCCACTAGAAACACTATCTGTTTCTGGTATTTGTGCTGCATCTATGAGTGCATTATCTTCAGCAGCAGAATATACAGATAGAACCGAAGAAGAATCTATCGCAGCAGCTAGTGAATTTCCTTCTAGACTATTTAAAAGTTCAAGATTTAAAAATAGAACAGAAGTTGGATTTGATGCTCATTTTTTACGTTGGATGTTATCTGATGGTGCTGGTGCTGTTCGTATTTCCTCAAAGCCTAGCAATAGTCATAAATCACTTAAAATTAATTGGATTCACACAAAATCTTTTTCTTCTGATTTTCCCACCTGTATGCAAGTAGGTTTAGATGATAATAAAAAAGGTTATTTAGACTATCATTCTCTAGAAGAAGCAGAAAAAAATGGGGGATTTGATCTAAAACAAGACATTCGCATATTACCGGCTTTATTTGATATTGGTATTGGTGAATACGTGAAATTAGTTCAACAAGGTTTTATTGTTCCAAAGGATATTAAAAAATTCTTATGCCACTATTCTAGTGAAAAGTTTAAAGGCATCATTAAAGACTTAATGGAAAAAGCAAACTTATTGATTGATGAAAATGTTTGGTTTTCAAACTTAAAAACTTGTGGAAATACTGGTTCTGCTTCAATCTTTATTATTTTAGAAGAATTTTGGAAAGAACATTTATCCTCTCTGAAGCATGGAGATCAAGTATTAATATTTGTTCCAGAATCAGGCAAATTTACTGTTTCTTATGCCTTACTAGAAGTTGTTGACAATGAAATTGTGAGTTCAATTCAAGAGGAAGAAGATGAAACACAATCAATGGTAGAACTCATCAAAAATGAGAACACTGTTTTATCTAAAACCTTGATTGATTTAGCGGCTGTTTGGCAAGACTATCGTTCTTTTGCCCTAAGAACCCCTATTGCTCAAGCTATTTTTAGTGGTAATTTCAATAGAGAAAATTATTTATATTGGATGGAAAACTGGATTCCTCAAGTCAGAGAAGGTAGCATTTGGATGCATAGAACTATGAGTGGAATGAATAAAACATGGAAAGAAGTTACTAGCACCATTCGTGAACATATTGGAGATGAACAATTTGATTGGCAAGTTCTCTATGAAGACTATGTAAAAAATGGTGGAAACAAATCAGCAAATGAACTTGTTCTTTCTCCAGGTGGTGAAGCATTAAATGCTTATATGCATAGGAAAGCCAAAGAAAGAAATGGTTGGGAGTTGTTGGGTGGTATTTACATTATTGAAGGCACAGGAAATAAAATCATTCCATTATTATTACCTAAGATTAATGAGAAAATTTTCTCAACTACTTTCTTAACTTATCATGGAGAAAATGACATCAATCATTTACATCGTTGGTTATGGATGCTTGAAGAAGTTTTGAAGAAAGACCCAAGTTATGGTCCTAGAATTGTTCAAACAGCTAAAGAAGTTGCTTCACTTTATTTGATTCACTGGCAATATGCTTTTAAAGGATAACAATGAAAACAGTAAAATTTCCAATTTCTTATGATTTTTTAAATAAGCCCTTTGATAGAAACGACCCAGATCCATGGAAAACACTTTACATGGATTCTTCTACACCTTTAAATGAAGATGTTAAAGCTTCTTGGTTAGCTGACTCCAGAAGGTTTTCTAGACAGTTTTTATTGCCATTTTTCAGACCATTAGCAAGGCTAACTATTGTTTTATTCCAAATCATTAGAGCTTTAATTCCCAAAAGATTTGTTTCATCCAAGAATCTACACAAGTTTTTAGCTTGGTCTTTAAAAAAGTTTGCCACACCAGAAGCAAACTGGCTTATTTTAAGACACTTTTGGATTGGAACAGAAAACTTATCTTTTTTAAGAGCGAACATCAAAAATGTTACCAATGAAGGATACCCATTAAGACCAAAAAATGTTGATGAATTAGTAGATAATGTATTTTTACAGCATGATATTAATTTATTTAATTTGATTCATGATATCAGTGAAGGAAGAATTCAAAATGGTCAACATGACATTGAAATCAAAGAAACATTAGATTTTTCAATGATTTCAGATAGCCATTTTGATATTGATGCACTACCTAACGGAATGTTTAATATTTTTGATCTTCAAACATGTATAGAGTTATTTACTCCCATTTATCAAATCTTCCTTAGTGATAGTGATTTTTGGCGTTCTGTTCAATCACTTCAATTAGATGAAACTGTAGCAATTTATATGGCTAAAATTTTAAAAATGCCTGAAGGTCTTATTCTTGTAAACAATAAGCACCCAATGGTTGTTCCAACAACTATTACTGCTGGATATAGATTAGTTTTACATGGACTTTCTGCCGAAATGCTACACAAAATACTTTACGACCAAAAACAATTACAGAAACAGAAATTATGATTTATGTCTCAACTGTTTTAGGTTCTTTTCTTTGGTTTTCTTTTATTTACTTATTTTTCTCTTTTACTATTGAAAAATTATTAAATAAGAAAGCAGTTTTTGACAATCAAGTTAAATATATTGATAACCAAAGGAAATTTGAATTAAAGTATACTTTTCTTTCTATTTTTATTTTTTCATTAGGCTCTGTAGTTCTTGTGGAATTTTATAAAATAGGAAGAATTCTTACCGAAAATCCTACACTCTTAGAATTTATAACTGAGGCATCAATATTGATTATATTTAATGAGTTACATTTTTACGTAGTTCATTTCACACTTCATAAAACAAGTTTAAAAAAGTATCATTTGATTCATCATAGGCTTAAAAACCCAACAGCATTTTCTTCGTATGCATTACACCCAGTTGAGTCTTCTATGTTAGGTTCTGTTATGCCAATTATTTTATTATTTGGCTCATTCCATTATCAATCTTTACTTTTCTTAACTATTTGGTCTTTAGTTATTAATTGTATATCTCATACAAATAAAAACTTAAGATTAAAATTTTTAACAGAACATCAACAACATCATAGTTATTACAACGGCAATTATGCTTTTACTTTTTCTTTTTTAGATAAAATTTTAAAACAAGAAGTTAAACCTAAAATTTGACATATGATTCAAAAAAAAATAATTTATAAAAAATCATTAAATTAAGGAATAAAATGTTAGTTGTTAATTTATTAGGTGAAGCAGGTGTTGGCAAAAGTGTAACCGCAGCAGGATTATTTTATGAACTTTCGATTAACGGATTTAAAGCTGAAATCATACCAGAAGTCGCAAAAGGATATGCTTGGGAAACTCCAAAAGATAAGCACGGAAATTCTTATGAACACCCTATTTTCAGCCAACAAATTTTTATTTTAGGAGAACAAAATAGACTGCTAGAAAGAGTAAAGGGTAAAAGAGAAATAGCCATAATGGAATGCCCTCTTCTTTTGGGTGCTGTTTATCAACCAGAAAACTACTTTAAAAGTTTTGAATCTTTAGTTCTTGAACAATTTCATGCTTACAATAACTTCAATATTTTATTGGAAAGAAATCACGATTATGATAATGATGGTAGAATTCAAACTGAAACAGAATCTACTCAAGTTAGGAATAAACTAAAAGACTTCTTGGAAAAACACAATATTCCATATATAAACTTAAAGACACACGAAAAAATCAATCAAGAAATACTTATAAAAATTAGAGATAAATTTTTTCCCGAAAAAAAATTAATTACCATTAAACAATAAAAAATCGCCTTCGGGCGATTTTTTATTGTCATGTTCATATGTTAGCTTAGCATCAAATCTTTGTCTCCATCTTTATCTTCTTCTTTAAGATTTAACATTTTACCAAACTTATTTATGAAATTAATTGGATTCGCAACTCTCTTATAGCAAAATCTCTTAAAACATAAATAATCGTCATCTATGCCTATTCGTTGATTATTCTCTGGCATTATTTCTTCAAACTCATACAATTTACCATTATTGAAAATATACTTATAAATATTATCATTTTTCCAAACAGCTATTGGTTCAATAAACTTTGAACTTTTAATAAAAGACTCTACCTTTGTTAAAATCTTAGCTCTTCTTTCGAACTCTTCTTTAAGCATGTTTTCAAAATTATTTCCACCTTCTAACTTTTTTTTCTTTTCTTTATCTTTCAGATAATAGTAAGAAGCCACAATCAAACCTAAAAATAAAAAAGTTAATCCATAATCTAATTGCATAATATCTCCAATTTATTTAAATATTAATATGTGCTTCATTTTGAAAAAAACAACATTTAACAGTTTTGATTGTATATTAAATAAATATTAAAATCAATATATAAATTGGTACTAATTAATAATTGACAAAAATATCTTTATCTTTATATAATGGAAATATTTTTCGGAGTAAAGAATGACCAAACAAGTTATTAAGAAGTTAATGATATTTTTATTTATAAATCTTTTATTAGCTATTTTTATTATTATTTCAAACTTAAAGGATAAATCACCAACAGTAACTGAATCTAAAGCTACCACCCCAACAGTGCCATCCCAAAATACTGTTACAGCTAATCCTAATAACATTCCAGCCACAACTCCAACAGTGCCAGTACAAAATACTGTTACAACAACCAACGATCCAATTTCAAACCCAATTGCTCCAACCATTCAAGAATCAACCAACATGTCTAATGTGGCTGTCAATTCTCAAGTTTGTGTAAAAGTTGGTCCACTTAACACAGAAGAAAAAAATACTCTAGAATTTATTCTCAATAAAAACAAAGAAAACTATTTAGCCTCCACTGAAAAGAAAACAACATATCAAATTTATTGGGATTTGGGCGACAATAAAGATGTAGCAGAGGAATTATTTAAAAAACAAAAAGATGGTGCAATGTCAGACCAAAAATTTGTTTTAGAAAAACATAAAAATAAATGGGTTGTTAATATTACAAAAATTGAAGGCGAAAAAAATATTGCTGAAAAGCTTACTAAAGAATTAGGAGCAAAAGCTGACAAACTTAATGCTGGTGGTGAGTGGAAATTTGAAACATCACAAGATCAACATTATTATCTTTTCAAAGACTTTCAAAAATTACTTCCAAACACTATCAATAGTATTGAAATAATCTTGAAACCCAAAAAAGAACCTTGCTAAAATAAATTTTACAACATTTCAACTGAAAGGAATCACTGGTAATGCTAGAAGTAATAAAAATGCCATCTTGTGAATCTGGACAATCTATATTAATTGAAATGTTTATACCACAACCAGCAATGTATCTTGCTGGTTTTTTATTATTAATTAGCTTAATACTTATTACAAACAAAAATCAAAATACTAGCCATTTGGGAAAAGCACTTATGTTTACTGGAATGATGATAGGAGCTATACCAAGTATTAATAATTTGCTGTTAATGTTTAGTGATTGCGATAATCAAGAAATTATGGAAAAACTATACAACATATTACCAATTTCAAATATGGTTGCTCTATTTATTATTTTCCTTTGCTTTGCTGGTGTTATCACATCTTTGTTCTCTATTAAAAAGAAAGTAAAAAATAATATAACAGATAGACCAATCAAAATTTAATAATTAAATAAAAGAAAAACCCCAATTGGGGTTTTTTTATTTTTGAAGTATTAATTCTTTTCTTTTTTATCTATTTGCCTTAGTAAATCTTCAATAGTTTTTGGTTCTTCCTTTGGCTTATTAGCACTATTAGGATTTGGATTTTTAGGAGGTTCCCCCTTAAAATACTGTGCTTTGTTTTCTACACCATCAGTTGTTTTTACCACCACTGGTTTTGGTGCTGATGGTTGTGGGTTCATTGTAGCAGAATTACTTACTTTATTTGAAGTAGTAGCATCAACTTTTATGGTTGTAGTTGGCTTTGTATGAACCACGGCTTGTGGATTATCTGTGTGTTTATCCACAATAGACTGAATTGTTTCTTCTTCTTCAGAAACTATTGGAATATTTTCTTGCACAGAATCTACAGCAGAACTTTCTTCTGGTTTAACATATCCTTCAGGAAATTTTTCAACAGGAACCTTCATTAATTTTAATGTATCGCCCACAATACCAGAGAAAACAGGTGCAGCAACAATACCACCATAATAACTTCCCTTTCTAGGTTCATCAACCATAACTCCCACAATAATTTCTGGATTTTGAGCGGGAGCAAACCCAATAAAAGAAGCTATATATTTAGTTACATATCTTCCATTTTCAACCTTATTAGCAGTTCCTGTTTTGCCAGCAACATGATAATCTGCTGTTTGAGCTAAAGTAGCAGTACCACCCTTTTCTGTAACAAGCCTCAACATTTCTTTAACTTTGTTCGCAGCCCTAGCAGAAAAAACTTGTTTACATTCTCTTTCTTTCTGATCTTGTGTTTTTATTAAATGAACATCACACATCATTCCATCATGAGTGAAAACCTGATAGGCATTTACCATCTGAAGAAGGTTTACTGACATACCATGTCCGAAAGCCATGTTTGCTTGTTCTATAGGCTTCCATTTTTCATGATTTCTAACAATACCTCTAGACTCACCAGGGAATCCAATCCCAACTTTACGCCCAAAGTTAACATTATCAAACATTGTCCACATTTCTTCTGGCTTAAAATTCATTGCTATTTTTACAGTGCCAATATTTGAAGACTTTTGTATAATACCTGTTGTAGTTAAAGTAGGGTATTCATGTGTATCTGAGATGCTCTTTTTACCTATTTTAACTGTTGCGGTATTAAATAATGTATTTTCATTAATGATATTCTTATCAATTGCTAAAGCTACAGGAAACGGCTTAATTGTTGAACCTGGTTCATAAATATCAATAATTGCTCTGTTTCTTAATGTATTATTATTAATTGTATCTCTAGAATTAGGGTCATAATCTGGATAATTAACTAAAGATAAAATTTCACCAGTTTTTGCATTTAACACAACAACAGAACCAGCTTTGGCATTATGTTTTTGAACTGCCTCTAATAAATACTTTCTAGAAATAGATTGAATTTCAGCATTAATTGTTAATTGAACATTTTTACCATCAATAGGTGGAACCTCTTCGCCTATTTCATTAACAGTTTCACCTATTCTGTTTTTAATGATTGTTTTTTGACCATCAACACCTTTTAAGTGTTCATTTTTTTCCAACTCTATACCTTCTTGACCCACACCTTCTGCATCAATAAAACCAACTACATGTGACACATTTTCGGCATAAGGATAATGTCTTTTTTGAGATGTTTCAAAAAAAACACCTTTAAATTTTAAGTCTGCTATTTCTTTATATAAATCTAAACTGACGTTTTTCTTTAAATATATAAATTCCTTGTCTACCTTAAGTTTTTCTTCAATAAATTTTTCTTTTACATGAATCAATCCTGCTAATTTCTTTATGTCTTCCTTAGAGAGATGAGCCTCTTTAGGATTCAATACAACATTTTTAGTCATATTGGTGAGTGCCAATATATTACCTTGATTGTCAAAAATTTTACCCCTAAAAGAAGGGATAGTAATATTTCTCATAAAACGTTCATTACCCCTTTCTTGCAAGAAATCACTATTGAAATATTGAATGTAGACAGTTCTACCTATTAATGCTCCGAATAAAATAAACATAAAAAACATCATAAAAACAGACCTCCACACCGAGAAGTCTTCTTTTAAATAATATTTTTTGTTCCGAATATTTATATTGTTTAAATCATTTTTCATATAATTCTGTTTTTAATTAATTCTTCTTTAAAATAACCATAAATCACAGGGCTTAAAGCAATACCAACTAACCCAAAAACTGACTCAAATATTAACATGACTATTAACATTTCCCATATCGTTGTTCTAATTTCAGTTCCTACTATTTTAGCATTAACATAATATTCTAATTTGTGAACCACTACTAAAAATATTAAAGATGCTACTGCTACTGTAAAAGAAACTTTTAAGCTTAATAATGTAACTAATGTATTAGTTATTAAATTTCCTACAACAGGAAGTAATCCGAATAAAAATGTTAACACAACTAAAGTTTTAGCATAAGGAATATCTATCCCAAAAATTGGCAAAGCAATCAACAAATAAATACCTGTAAGCACACTATTTATTGCTGATATTTTTACTTGAGCAAATACCACTTTATGAAAAATACTTGTAAACAGAGCAATTCTGCTTAACATTTCTGTTGTAAACTTTGTCATTTGAATTTGAATTTTATTGTTAATCATTGAAAAGGCAATTAATGCTCCAATGAACATACCTATAATGATATGCATTAATCCTATTGTTAAGTTTTTGCTAACCTCTAAAACATTAGGTAAAGCACCTTTTGTTAATTCTATTAATTTGTTTTTTAATTCAAAAAAATTTTCAGGAATATAGCTTTGTAATGAATTAGGAAGATAAGATCTTAATAACTCTAATGTAGAAAAAACAGACTCCCCTAAACCCTCATAGTTTTCTTTTCCCAGGGTGAGCACATAATATATTCCAAAACCCAAACCTGAAATAATTCCAAATATTACTAAGGTAAGAAATAAAATAGTAATTTGCGTTGCTGTTTTAGAATGAATTTTATTTTTAATGAAATCGTGCAACATTGTAACTATTATATACATGACCATTCCACCGACCAAAGGCAGCATTAAGTGAAAATGAAACAATCCTAATAAGCCTAATATAATAATTAAATAACTTGAGATTTTAAAATAATTAACACCATTCATTTTTTTCTTTCAACAAAACACCAAACTTTAACCATTTTTTATTTTTTTGTCTAGTATTTTTCGCACATATATTTAAAATAAAAAAAAACCTGTTATAATGTATATAGTAAATTTTAAAAAAGATTGTAAAAATATGAGCAAATATCATTTATATAGTGACGGAAATTATTTCCCTAAAGCAAAGAAATCTGGTTTTGGTGGATACATTACATCACCAAGCGGCGAAGTTCTTGTTGAATATACTGAACAAATTAAAGAAAAAGAACATTCTCACAGTTTTGAAATTCTTGGAATCATTAGAGGCTTAGAAATTGCTAAGAATAAAGGAATTGAACATATTATTTCTCATTGTGATGATAAAACAACAGCAAAAAAACTAAAAGAATACTTTGAAGAAGGTATCTATGGCATACCAAAAAATGTTAAGCCAGAACTTTTTCAACAAGTAATAGATCTTTCTACACATTTTAAAACTCTAACTTTTGAATATATTCCCAGAAGTCAAAACAAATATGCAGATGCCCTATCTAGACGTTATGCCAATTTAATGGAAGAAAACTTTACTCGTCAATATCATTCTGAATTAGATTTTTCTGAAATAAAATTCAAACATGAACACAAAACCAATAAGAGAATATTCTTTTCTCATCCAAGTATTGTTAGAAACCCAAATAAGGTTAATCCATTCTTAGTTGCACAAGTTAGAAATAAAAAAATCAGAAAAATTTCCAGAGAAGAGCAAAGCAAGCCATATAGCTATGTTTTTAACGAAGTATTTACTGTTAATGACAATACTTTCATTCGCTGCTTTTTGTACGATGAAAATTGTCAATTAAAATTTAAAAATGAAACTATCAAAAAAACTGAAAATTTTGATTTGAATGAATATATTAATACTTTAAGTGATAACCTTTCTTTGATTAATGAAAAATATGCAACTAAAAAAGTTTGGATCGCATCTAATTTTAGAGCAGCCAATCTTATTTTAGAACAAAAAGAAAAAATTCCCAATGATATTTGGGAGTCTCTCTTAAATTTACATAAAACACTTAATAAATTTGAAAATACATTTTTCAATCATTTGCATTTTGACCATGTTTACAGCCCCGAAATTGCTCCTATAGAAAATAAAAAGAAAAAATTAGATGAGGATATTTATTCTCTTGAAGATTTAATGGAAAAACTAGAACAAAGTGAATTTATTAAAGATAAAAGTAAATATTTTGGTGAAATTATTAGGCATCAATTAAGAAACTATAAAAATGTTCTAGAAAGAGAACTTGACGAAATTGAAATAAATGAGATTATTCAAAAAACCGTAACATCTTTACAAGAAAAAGGTGTTGAAAACATTCCTGCAAAATATAAGAAGACAATTTGACATAATTTAATTTTCAGATTAATTAGATATTGTTTTTTGGTAAAACAACCACATATCTTATTTATTACTAAAAATTAAAATTATCATGATTGATTACTATAAAATATTAAATGTATCAGAAAGTGCCACTGCTGAAGAAATTAAAAAGTCTTACAGAAAATTGGCTATGAAATGGCATCCCGATAGAAACTCTAACAACAAAGAAGCAGAAGAAAAATTTAAAGAAATTCAAACAGCATATGACATATTAAGCAATCCACAAAAAAGAAAAGAATATGACATGTCTAAAAATTTTGGATTCGCTAACTCAAATAGTGGAGGAACAAATGCTGATTTTGACAATTCTGACTTTGAAGATATTTTACACCAACACTTTTCTGACATATTTAATCAAAACTTCTCAGATATTTTCAATAGAAGAAATTTTATTCAGTCTATTGAAGTTCATGTCTCATTTTGGGAAGCAATCAAAGGAGGAAAAAAGACTTTTCAACTAGCTGTTAGAAGCAAAAAAGGCACCAAGTTCTTAAATGTTTCCATCAATATTCCAGAAGGAACAAATACTGGAGATCAATTCCTTATAGATGTAGAAGGTCAAAAATTACAAGTTGTCATTCTAGTTGAACCAGACTCAAAATTTCAAAGAGATAATTTAGACTTATTTTTACAAGTAGACATCCCATTTAGCATAGCCATGTTAGGTGGTGAAGTAGTTTTCCCACATTGGGAAGGTGATTTAGACATAAAAATACCAGAATGCTTACAAAATAATCAAAAAATTAGAGTTTCTAATAAGGGTGTAAAAAAAGGCATATTTATTGGTGATCTTTACTTAATCGCAAATATAGTTTTCCCTAAAAAACTTACAGAAGAACAAAAAAAGATTTTAAAAGAATTTCAAAAAACAGAAGAAAACCAAGGTTGGCTTTCTAATGTTAAAAACATTTGGAAGAAATTCTTTTAATCAAATCTTCATTCTCCTTGGTTTATTTTTTTGAACCTCTGAAGTTTGAGAGCTTATTTCTGCCATCAACCAAACTTTATCAAAAGTTTTAATTTGTTCATCCATTGTTATACCACCACTTAATTGATCATGAATAACATGATTCAATAATAAGCTTCCACTTTTAATTTTATCAGCAAACGGATGTTCTTCCAAGAAAAACTTAGCTTCTTTAAAAGATATTGGTATTGCCTTTAAAGTTTGAGAAAACTTAGGTTGTTTTTTTTCAGTTCCATCTTTATTGATAGGTATGATTGGAGTATCATTATCATCAAACCAATTAAATCCATTATTCTCAACAGTGTTTTGTGCCACAGACTTGAAGTAACCAACTCTTCTTGAACCAAAAATAAAAAATGTTGACCCTTTATTATCTATATATATAGCTGGAAACCTATCAAAAATATTATATTTGGTAAAATCACAATGTGTTATTTTTATGCTTTTTACTGGTCTTTTCCAAAAATCAATTTCTTTTTCATAATTTTCTTTTAATTTTTTTACTTTTTCCCATTCAGAAGCAGGAATTCTCACATCTTTTTCTCTTCTAGAACCACCCTTAACTTCTTCTAAAACTATTTTTTTCTTATTTTCAATCAAAACCTCCTCTTCAGAATAGACTTGCTCTTGATTCTCTTCTGTATAAATAAAATTTAAACCCCATAATCCTAAAAGATTTCTGTGAGTCCTTATTCCATTATATACAGCATTATCAAAATAACCTTTTGAATAAAAAGAAAATGCTTGCTTTTCTGGAATAAATTGTATTTTAAAATCAAATACATTTTCTTCTGTAACATTCAACTCTTCCAAATTCATTGTTTTACTAATTTCTTTTTGCTTATTTAAGAAATCATTCTGTTTTTTCAGTTCTTCTTCAAAATGATTTTTAACTTTTTCATACAATTCAGGCTTGATGAAAAAATATGTTTTCTTTTCTAATTTTCTGTCTGTTACTAAATCAGCAAAAAAATCAGAACTTAACAAATATTTGTTTTGGTTTTCTTTGGGTAAAAATTCTATCAATTGTGATGAATATTCAGAAGAACCCCTTAATAAACTATATTTCTCTGAACCTAAAAAATCTTTTGCCAACACAACAAATCTTTTAGTAGGTTCATGGAATTTCATACACAAATCAGGAAGATCATAAGATTTTTTCTCTTTAGCATCTTTTTCAAATACAACATTAGAATTACTAAATTGATTTTCTTTTTTAGCCTCATAGTCTTTTAGGAAAACAAACAAATTATTTAATATTTGCTGCTTTTCCTCTAATGAACCTGTTCTTTCAGTAGTATAAAACTTATATGATTTTTCTCTCCAATAATAAGGTGGAAAGTTTAATTTACATATTTCTTGTATTTTTTTAGACATCTCCTTATCTTCATTAGATAATTTTTCACTGATATCTATATTTATATTAAAATCACTAACCTCTGTTTTATTTGTATTGTTCACTGTTTTGTTGTGTTGCAATTTAATTTTTATCCAATCTAATTTTGGAATCTCAACACCAGGAAATTCATCTTCAATTACAAATTTTTCCCATTTCATTTTAGCCATATTTTTTCTCTTCTTTATTAACTAACATATCTCTCATGTTTAAAGAAAGTTGAAGAATTTTTTCCGTTACATTTTTAATACTAAAATTATCACTTACCTCAACCTTTATTTGACTAGCTACTTTTGAAAAATTTCCATTTTTTGACAACTCATCTAGTTTAGCCACACCATATTTATCTATCAAATCTACCTGTTTTTTAATATGTTCAACAATACCAACATTCTCACTCGCCTTTGAATGAAACTTAGCTAAATTTTTCAAAAAGAATTCTCTTCCTTTCCAAGAACCTACTGCCTCATTATTTTGTTCTTTTGCCAAATATAATCCCAACTCTGGACCCAACTCAGCAGTACAAGATGGTAAAATATCTGCTTCATTTGCTAACATTTTAATTTTATTTATTTTATAATCTCCAGTATCTGACAAATTATAATTTTGAATATTTTGCGCTGGTCCCAATTTGAAATCAGTCCCTAAAATGACTTCTTCAATTTTTTTTGAAAATGATTCCCAAGAACCAAATTCATTAGACAAATTTTTATCCCAAAAATCTTTTATTTTTTTATTTGATGTAACAAAATCATTTAAAGATTGATAAGATATCTTTTCCAATTCATAATCATATTTATTAGTAGAGCCACTATGATTTAAATCATGTCCCATCATTGATATTACCAGCAAAACACCATTTTTTCTTAAATCTTTTTTGCTAAATTCTTCATTAGCCAAAAAAGAGGCAGTTATCATAGCATCTGCACTATGATAATGATTGTGATAAGCATTATCTGATTTTTTTAATCCTTCATGTTCACATAAAAGTTGCCCAAAGATTACAATTGGATCATTTTCAACAATTCCCAAATTTGAACAAGCAAAAGACCATGCTGAATTTACTGGGTTATCATTTAAACGATTATTCTTAATTTTTTCAATAATTTTATCCATTATTGTTTTACCCTTTTATTTTTTATTATTCTTATTTTTAAATTGTATCAAAAAAATATTGAGAAAAAAGAGTTTATATGTTAAAATCCAAAATAAATTTATAATAAGGATAGATTATGTCTCATTACGTTCTTGAAAATTGCATTGCTTGTAAATATACAGACTGTGTTTCTGTTTGCCCAGTTGACTGTTTTCATGAAGGACCCAATTTTTTAGTTATTGACCCAGAAGAATGTATTGATTGTGCTCTTTGTGTTACTGAATGCCCTGCTGAAGCTATCAAATCTGAAGGCGATTTGAAATCACATGAGTTAAAGTTTATATCAATCAACTATGAACTTTCAAGAACTTGGCCAGTATTAACTGAAAAGAAACCCCCACTTCCTGATGCTGATAATCTCAATGGTCAAAAAAATAAAATTAATTTATTGAAAAAATGAAGCAATATCTAACTTTTACAAAAAAAAATACTACAAATAGCATTAGTAGGGGCAGTTTTTTCAGGTATCATATTTGGCTTTCATTTCCGTGGAGAATCTTTAGATTTTTTTAGAGCAGTAGGTTCTATAACTCTAATATTAGCAACATTAATCTTCTTTCCCAATTTCTTGAGAAAAGAAGATTAATTCTTAATATTTCTTTCTAATTCTTCTATTAATTCAGTTTTTGCTATACTTGGATTTCCAGCAGTCTTATTTTTAATTAAATTCCAATCAATTTTTGAAAAAACATCAAAAACCCTTTTGTCTATTGCTCTTATAAAATAATGAGAACAAGGAGACAGTTTTTCTAAATTTAACTTTACTTTTCCTGCGGCAGCACCTACTCTTTGTATCGCAAAATTAGCTTCTTCTTTAACAACAAAATCAAAAAGATGAGATGTTAATTTTAACTTAACTAATTCTCTATAAACTTTTTCTTTCCTCCATACCTGGAAAACAACAGGAACTTTTCTATACTCTCCCATAAAATCAAAATCTATTTTTCCTAAATCTAATTCAGCAATTAAATGAAACCTTAAATCTAATTTTCTTTTAACCGAATCTTTAGCAAAAGTAGCAGGAAATATCATTGCTATCATGTCTGAATTCTTAGCAGCATGGTTAAAGAACTTTATAGCCAAAGAACTGTTTTTTCCAAAAGGAGGATTTCCCAAACATAATATATTATCCTTGCCATCAACATACTGAATTAAAGGTAAATTTAAAAAATCAGCTTCAATCACATCTTTGTGTTGAACCATTAAATCACAAGCCAATAAAGGCATATTCATATTAAAATGATTAGCCACTTCTAAAAATACTCCAGCACCAGCACTTGGTTCAAACCAATTAACCTTATCTAACTCAACATGCAAAGACAAAAAGCCCAAACATTTTTGAGCTATTTCTTTAGTTGTAAAAAATTGATCTAATTCTCTATTTATCATGTTATATATTCCTTATATAGTTTAATTTTATCATAAAGTCTAAACAAAGTACAGCCCTAGTTTTAACATCTTGATTTATTAATAAAAAATGTTAATTTTTATTTGAACAACAAAGTGAGATTTATATGAATAATACACATCCTTTTTGGCTATCTTATTTAAATTTATTAGATTCCATAACACCCCTAATACCAAATGATCTACAAAGCTCAATTGAATCTCTTAGACACTGCCGAAGAGCCTTATCTGTTGATCTTCCTGTTAGAATGGACGATGGAACCGTAAAACATTTTCCAGGATACAGAGTTCAACACTCATTATCTAGAGGACCAGGCAAAGGAGGTATCAGATATCACCAAAGTGTTTGCCTAGAAGAAGTTATGGCTCTATCAGCACTTATGACGATTAAGTGTGCCACAGTGAATCTACCTTTCGGTGGAGCAAAAGGAGGTATTTCTGTAGACCCAAATACTTTATCATTAGGTGAAAAAGAAAGATTAACTCGCAGATATACTTCGGAAATTATTAGTCTTATTGGACCAGAAAAAGATATTCCAGCACCAGATGTTGGAACAAGTGCAAGAGAAATGGCTTGGATTTTAGATACATATTCTACTAATTGTGGCTATACTGTTCCAGGTGTTGTTACAGGTAAACCTATTGAATTAGGTGGTTCACTAGGCAGAAAAGAAGCAACAGGCTTAGGTGTTTATATTGTTGCTAGAGAAGCACTTAAAAAACAACCAGAATTGTCAAAAAATAAAACTGTAGCTATACAAGGCTACGGTAATGTTGGTTCTTCTGCTGCTAAGTTCTTCTATTCTAATGGATTTAAGATTGTGGCTATTCAAGACCACACTGGAACCATTCATAATCCAAGGGGTATTGATTTAAACCAATTAGATAAACACATTGCTGCCGGTGGAAATGTTGGCAACTTTACCAATAAAATCAATAATGAAGATTTTTGGACTTTGGACGTTGAAATTCTTATTCCTGCTGCCCTAGAACTTCAAATCACAAAGGAAATCGCAAGCAATCTTAAGTGCAAGTTAATTGTTGAAGGTGCTAATGGTCCAACATGTCCAGATGCTGAACCAGTTATCAATGATAGAAACATTATTTTAATTCCTGACGTATTAGCTAATGCTGGCGGTGTGGTTGTTTCTTATTTTGAATGGGTTCAAAACTTCAACAGAGACATTTGGAACGAAGAAAATGTTCATAACAGATTAGACGAGTTTCTCACAAAATCTTTCCAAGAAGTTTGGGATTGGGCTAAGTTTAAGAATTGCTCATTAAGAATGGCTGCTGTATCTATTGGTGCAACAAGAGTTCTTCATGCTCACAAAACAAGAGGTCTTTATCCTTGATAATTAAACCTTAAGTTCAATATGCAAAGAGATTCTAGAGATAGTATCTCTTTTTTATTTGCCATTTTAAAATTAAATTGTGTTATAATATAAACCTTTTAATAAAGGATTCCTATGACAAAAGATGAACTAGCACAACATTGTTTAGATGAAATTGGTATATCTTTAAAGCGATTTGGAACATACTCTTATGATGATAAAGGTCCACATGAAGTCATGGACGTAGATACTTTAGAAGAAAAGTTTAGGACTCTAACTGCTACGGATGCTGGAGAAGTCATTTTAAAATTGGCACAATCAAAGAAACATAAGGGTAGGGGTGAATATTTAGCAAGTACACTACTTTGTAATATGCAAGATTGGGATGAACTTTTTGAAGTTCCAGGAGTAGCTGACTATCTCTAAATAACAAAAAGACACTTTTAAAGCAAGCCCTCTGAAATCGTGTTGATAATTTGACAAAAATTGAATAATTTCATATATTTTGTATATGATTAATACCATAGAAACACGATTATTATTGAATAAAACACAAGAATCAGAAATTGATTCTTGTGTTATTTTATGGTCAAAAATTTATAGGAAAGTTTGGAAATTAAACAAGAAAATCATATCAAATATATTAAAAAATATAACGAAGAAGTATCTATCCCTTACTTAAATCAATCAAAGCAGAGCAAGAGGTTGAATTTAAATAAGCTTGAATGGAAAGATATTTCTTCTGCTTTGGGAAGAAATAGAATTCATTGGTATAAAAATATCATGAATTTTATCAATTCTGAAGTGGATAAATCCCTATCTATTCAAATCTTTAATCCTTTTGAATAGAACCAAAGCTAGCTTTCGCTAGCTCTGGATTTGTGGATTTATCAGCTTGGTTTTACAACCCCTACCAAGCGACGTGTTTTTCAACACGATTTCAGAGGGGCTTGCTTTTAAAGTGTCTTTTTGTTTATTACATTTTCATTTTCTTAGGTTTAATCTGTATATTATTCAAACCACTGTCCAATTCAGCAAATTGTTTTAATTTGTTGACTATTTGAAGAATAGGGTGATTTTTTTCCAAATTATTTCTTACATCTTCAATTGTCCACTCTATTTGCTTACTTAATTTGGGTTCTTTTGAATAAATAATTTTAAAATCATTTCTTTCTTCATTTAAATATACTGAAACATATTCATTTACTTTATTTTGTAATTTTAATTCTTTGGGAACCCTTACTTTACTATCAGTAATCAATAATTGATAGCCTTCTTCTTCGTACATCTTTTTTAAATCCATAATATAATTGCTCCGTTTGAAAACATAATAACAAAAAAAAAATAAAAAATAAATAAGTCTATATTTAAAATATATTAATTTATTCTTGCTTAGCTTCACTACTTGAATCTAATGATTCTTCCATTTGTGGTTTGCTTACTTTAATTAAAACTTTATCTACACAATTTTTATCCATATCAATAACTTCAATACTCAATGTATATTTACTTGTAATCACTTCTACTGAGAAACCTTCAGTTGGCACCTTAGCAGCTTTAGCCATAATAAATCCACTTAATGTATTAACTTCCCCAGGTCTTTCTAATTTATCTAATTCAAAAGCATTTACTAACTTGTCTAAAGAAATTAATCCATCAACAATAAAAGAACCATCTTCTCTTTGTATAATCTCTTGGTCTTCCTTTTCGTTAGAAACTTCTATATCTCCTACAATAGCAGACATAATATCTTTTAATGTGACCATACCAATATTCTCACCATATTCATTGATGATAATAGCCACTTCTTTTTTCATAGATTTGAATTGCTCTAATACTTGGCTTGCTGTAACAGTTTGTGGTATATATAAAGGACTATCTACATATTTCCTTAAATCAAAATTTTCTCCAGAACATATCAATGCCAAAATATCTGTAATATCTACAAATCCTACAATGTTATTGATATCCCCATCTACAACTAAGATTTTAGACATTTTATTTTCTATTAACTTTTTCCTATTTTCATCAAAACTTTCATGTAAATCTATATACTTCCATTCACCCCTATGGGTCATAATAGAAGCAGCACTTTTTTCATCCATATGCAACACATTAGCTACCAACTGTTTCTCACTTTCATGGAAAACTCCAGCTTCTGTTCCTTGTCCCATTAACTCCTTAATCTCTTCATTTGTAACTGTATTCTGTTCAAACTTATTTATTCTAAGTAACTTTAAAATTACTTCACTCACAGTGGTAAACAACCAAACAAAAGGATATGTTATTTTTGCCAAACCACTCATTGGTAGAGCAACAACAGATGCCATTTTATCTGAAAGTGCCAAAGCAATACTCTTAGGTATAATTTCACCAAATATAACAGAAAGGAATGTTAATGAAGTAATCACTATTACACTTGCCATACTGAAAGCAACTTCTTGAGAAAACCCAATACTTAAAAAATAAGCTCCAATAGGACTCACTAAAGATTTTTCACCAATAATACCACTGAAAATACTTATAGATGTAATTCCAACTTGAACTGTTGACAAGAAAATTCTCGGGTTTTCTTGTAGCTGAATAGCAACTTTTGCGCCCTTTGAACCCATTCCTTCAGATTCAGCAATTTGCATCAACCTGCTTCTTTTTGCCGAAACCAAAGCAATTTCGCTCATCGCAAAAATGCCATTTAAAAAAATCAAAAATAAAATAAGAAGTATTTCCATAAATTAATATATCTCTAATGTTAAACATTTTGCTGAACCACCAGACTTCATAAATTCTGTTAATTCAACCAAATCCACTTTCAGACCAAAACCATTTAATAAATTTATTGTATTTTTATCTAAATAGTTAGTTATGACTGTACTGCCTAAACTTACAGCATTACAAGCAAAAGCATTTGCCTCGTCCTTTGAAACTGCAATTAAATAATTACCAAATTTCTCAAGAAGCAACTTATTTCCCATTGCAGAGAATGCCCCAGGATAAAATAATATATATCCATTATCTAATGGACAAAAACATGTATCTAAATGGTAAAAGTTTGGATTAACCAACTCTACATGCAAAATATCTTCTACAATATTATTTTTTCTTAATTTCTCATCTAAATAATCAAAAGCTTTTTTGTTTGTTCTAAACCCATATGCCAATACTAAATTTCTTGTCCTTTTGTCTAACAATGCATCTCCAGCACCTTCAAATGAGATGTCATTATCACAAAAAAATGTATCTACTTTTACATTATTATTTTCTAAGAAGTTTTTATATATTAGAGACTCATTTTTTCTTTCTTCTTTTTCAAAATTCGCCAAAATAAAATTCTCATTTAGCATAAGACCAGCATTCGCAGTAAAAACCAAATCTGGCAAATCAATTGGCTGATTCTCCATTAACTTTATTTCAGATTTTAATTTTATTTTGTGATACAAAATATCCCACTGCTTTTCAGCATTTGATAAGTCAACACTACCTGTTTTGTTTTTCATCCATGGATTAATTTCATAATTTACATTGAAATTTTTTGGTGAACACATTAGAAATTTTTTCATAATCCTCTTAAATATAAAATTTGCTGTTATTATGCTTTAAATTACCTTAAAACACAAGGCATTAAATAATTCCCTTTATAGAACCTATTAAAATTCTACTTATTTCTTTTTCATCAAAAACTTCTATTGTTTGAGTTAGATTTTTATTTTTTAAATCAGCATGCTTAATACGATTAACACCTTTAGGTATTTCTTTCATATACATTCTTGATAATTGATGTGAGAGGTCATCTTCAGTTCTGCTATGATATGAAATCTCAATAATTTCAAATAAAAATTCAAACATTAAAAACTGTGCCAAGAAAAATTTATCTTCTTTTGTTATTGCTTTTTTTTGATTGCTAAACAAATTAACACTTGATAGAGAATCTGTTTTAATTTTTACTGCATCAAATTTTTTATCTCTAACCCACCTTAAACCTTCAATAATAGCATAATCTTCATGTTGATTAATATACGGAACATTAACTAATGTTTTATGAAATTTATCAAGAACCTTTCCATTTAATATAAGGTATCCACCAATACCACCAATTTTGTGTAACACACCCTGTTTATCTACATACTCTGTTAAACTTCCATCAACATGCAAGATGGGTATGTTTTTATAATCCATGAATGCTCCATATATTAAACATTTATATACCTTTCGTTTTTTTTATAATTTAAATCATTAAATTTAATTAGTCAAATTGTTTAAATCTTATTTTAAAATTTGATTTTTTTCACATTTTTATATATATTAAAGCAAATTAAATGGAGAACTTATGAAAAAATTATTTTTAGCTTTACTTATGACAATTTCAACCATTGCTTATGCTTCAGAATTTCCCAATCTTGTAGAAGGCAAAGATTACACAAAAAATAAAACAACTGATGTTTTAGTTGAAAGTAAAGATAAACCTATTGTTGTTGAATTCTTTTGGTATGGTTGTGGACATTGCTATGCGATGTTACCATTGAGTAAAGAATTATTCAAAAAATATGAAAACAAGATTGTTCCAGCACATTACCCTGTTGGCTTTGATGGTTGGGCAAGTGGTGTAAAAATGTTCTTTACTTTAGAACAAATGAATATTTTACCAAGTATGCATGAAAAAGTTTTCCATGCAATTCATAAAGATGGCAAAAATCTATTAAAGAAAGATAGTGATAGAGAAGATTTCTTAAAATCAAACAATATTGATGTTAAAAAATTCAATGAAACATATAACTCTTTTGCTATTGCCAATAAATTTAACAAGGCAAAATCTGTGACAACTAATTTGAAAATTGAATCCTCTCCAGCATATGCTGTTTATTACAAAGGATACACATATCAAACATCCCCAGCTTTAACTCAAAATTACCAAAAAACTATTTCTGTTTTAGACACCATCATTAAAGCACAAACAAAGTAATCTTATAGTTATTAAAATAAGCCTCGCTAGTCGGGGCTTTGTTTTTTATATAAAAAAAATTATTTACTTTTTTTCATTATTTTTTTTTGCTACAATATAAATGTTACTAATATTTAAAAATGTTTCCAAAAATACAAAAAATTAATATCATTCATAAGAAAATTGAAGAAGAAGGAAGAAGTGAGTTATTTGATACTTATGCCTTCAATGCCTATATAAACGATGAATTGGTTGGTTACGCAAAATTAAGTTATATCCCAAAACAAAAAGCTGAAAAAATAAATAGCCCAATGGATTATTATATTTACAAAAATTATAGCGATAATGAATCAATTCTAAATGCTTATAAAGAAAAAAATTACGAATATTTAATTCAAAAATTATCACCAAAACTTTTAGATAAAAAATCCTCAATTGAAGATATTTATCATGAATATGAAAATGAAATAAACAATTTATTTTTTTCTCAATATAAAAGATTTTACGATTATTGGGTTAATAAGCCAAGCATTGATTTAATTAGAGTTTTTAGTGAAAAAGACACGAAAGTGAGTGACCTTATTAACAAAAAAATCATCGAAAGAAAACCCAAAAATTATCAAAAGCAGGGTATAGGTATTTCTCTATATATTCATATAGCTGATTGGTGTAAAAGTAACAATTTACATTTATGGTCAAGCCAAACACAAACAGAAGATGCAAAAAAAATTTGGGAGTCTATGGAGAAGAATCCCAAATTCTTAGTTTTAATGCAAGATGCTTTTGAACAATCTATCAACAACTCTAATCAATCAAAAATTAGAAAGCACCTAACACTTAATCACTAATCTTTTTCATGTCCAAAAACATGGTGATCTTTTTCAACTTCAGATATTTCAGTTTTTTCTTTCTTGATATCTTTCCAATATCCATCTTCTGAATATTTTTTCCACATCCATGATAGCCAGTTCATTAATGAAAATGCCAACCATATAGCCCAACCTAATGTAATTAGTCTATACATTCCTAAATCAAAGCTAATTAAATATGGAATATTATTTACTCCATCCCAGACCAAACTATACCAAGTTAGATTGCTTCCCCCCATATAAGCTGGTAATGTTGATAGCACATAATTATTAGGATTTGAAAGAAGCCCACTACCAACCACCCAAACTATCATTACAATAGAAACTACTGTTAATAATCCATAAGCAACTTGTAAGTTATTAAAGTTTTGATCAGTTAAGAGATTTTTAGACTTCAATAAATCATGAATTTTTTCTTTATAATTAAAGGCTATAATCCATGCTATAACTATTAACATTCCAACTATAGACAAATGAGAAATCCCCAATAACAATAAGAACCAAGATATTTTAGATATTGGTGTTTGAGCATATTTACCTAAAGCAAATGCTATTAATCCAGCTAACAACAATATACCTACTACTAAAATTGCAGGTTTTATATCCCCACCATATGTAAAGAAATTCCATGTTTCAGCATTAATTACTTTGAAATAAACATTTTTTACATCAGATTCAAATTTAACCTTAGGAAAACTATACATTGGTGTTCTTTCGCCAGATTTAAATCCTAATTTAACTTTATTTTCACCAACAAACAAATCTAAAATCAAAACACCATCTTTTATTTTTGTATTTATTTCTCTACCATTTATATTTAAGTTAATTAGCTCTGCTGCCTTATCTTCAAAAATTATCTGATATCTTCCGCCTATTGTTGTATTGATATTAAATTGTAAATTATGTGCCAATTCTTTTGATTTAAAATCTGTTTGAAACTCTAAATCAGTTACATTGCTTGTTTGTCCTTCTTTCACATCTGGCAAGCTAAACTTCAATTCAACATTTTCTCCTGGCCACATCATCCATGTCTTCACACTATTAAATCCACCACTTGAAGATACTTCAATAGGATTGCTTCCAGTATAAGAATATATCCAATTATTTTTATTGTATATTTTCCAAATTTCTGAAACAGTTGGATTTTCATTCATGAATTTTAAATTGGGTTGTGGCTCTATAACACTTTCCCAAGAAACTTGAGTTCCATCTAATGTTAGCTCAACAGTTCTCTTTTCGTTTACTTTTACATTTTGACTTATTATTTTTTCATCATGTAACAAGTTAACATTTAAATTTGTAACCCTCTTACTAGCCAACATTGGAAAAATAGTAGTTCTTACTTTCCATTTATCTTCTATGAATATTTCTCTTTGAATAGCATAAAGAGACTCACCATAAACATTAACACTTTCTTGCACCACATTCTCTTTTGTCTTCTCTGCTGCCTTTCCTTCTTCAATACTCAATAAAAAAGAATTGTTTTCTTCTTTTAAATTTACATTGAAATTAGTTTTATTTTCAAAAAATTTGGGATTTTTAGTTAAGAACACTTGCTCATTTTTAATCCCAGCAACAATTTCCAACTTATATTGACCCTTAGGAACAGCCACTAAAATCTCATTCTCTTTTTTAGCAACAGATTTAATTTCTTTTCCGTCTAAATAAAAACTTTTCCAATTAAAACTATTATATTCAAACGGTAATGTAAGAACACTTAATTTTGAAGAATTTACAGGAATTTCAAACTTAATAAGTTTATCTTTTTGGTTTAACTCTGTTACAGCCAAACCCGTGTAAACAGAACACTCATATTCACATGCATATTCTTTAATTACATCTGACTTTAAATCATTTAGGCTATAACCAATATTGTTGTTGGCATAGGCAAATCCGGTTAAGGATAGTAACATTGGAATTAATAATTTTTGAAATTTCATTTTTTTAATCCTTTTTCTAGTTCTTGAACAATTAAATAGTTTACATACTTGTTTTGAGTTATAACTTTAGGAATTCTGTTAAACCATTTTTTATCATTAGATAACAATAGTAAACCTAATGTAAATAATAATAGCGATAGAACCAAGAATCCAATTTGGAACAATCCAAACACATTTACTAACCATATAGGAGCAATTAATATGTTAATATTTGAACCATTAACAAATGTTTTGTTTTCAATTGAAAAGTAATTGTTAACAAAAGATTCAACATTTGGTTTCCCACTACCTACTTGAACTTTCTTTGTATAAATCTTTTCTTTTACTTGGTCATTATCAAATTTTTCTTTTTTAGCTAAACTACTTAATTGTGGTACCATAGACTTACTCATCATATCCGCTTCAGCAGGAGCATTAGGATAATTCTCTTCTATGGTTCTCATTGTCGCAGTATTTAAGTTTCTTGGGCTACTTCCGAAAACACCTTCTTTTCCAGTAGCAAAAAAACCACCCATAGCAGATAAAACTATAGAAAATCCCACAAAATATAATGCAGAAGAGAAAACCTTCATGAAAATACTTGTCTTGTCATTTTTAATATCTATTAACTTTACTATTAAGAAATAAGATAAAAGAATAAATAAGAAATTGTTAAAATAACTTAACATTGATTCTTTTCTGTTTTTAATTAATTCAATTGAAGGATTAACTATCGCTTGAATTTCACTAACAATGTAAGAGAAACCATACATTACTGTTAAAGCTAAGAAAATTAAGCCAAAATTAAACACATGTTTAGCAAACTTGCTGTTTTCTTTATTAGGTAACAATTTAAGTATACCAAGGCTAACTAATATTGCTGTCCATAGAGGCCAAGCAAAAAATTGTGTATTAAATATTACAATTCCTACAAATGCCATAGCAGCAATTTTTTTGCCAAATAATTTGTAATAAATTAATGTGATAATGAACAAGGAGAACATCACATATAAGTTCCAATTATCACTCCATGTATTTGTTGTCTTAATATTATCTCCATCACCATAAGCTGTTATAGCCCTAAGTCTAGGAGCCAAATAAACATCCCAATTAGAAAAAATATTTTCACCAGCATATATATTTGGAGACATGCTTGTTTGTTCTGAATTGCTTTGTGATTGTGCTTCAAAATTACCCTGTGGAATCAATACACCATTTTTATTGTCTATTTTAAGAATAGATTGTGGTTCCTCTTTTTTTTCTTTTGGACCGAAATCTTGCTGAAGAACAGAGAAGTTTTCCAAGTTAGATTCATCATTATTTTTATATAAAATTTGAGAACCCATATTATTAACATTTAAATTGTCAAAGTTTGTCCACAAACCATCTGAAAAACCATAATAAGATTTTCTGTTAATAGTTATTTTTACTTTATTGTTTTCCTCCACACCCTGTCTTTCATTTTTAATTTTAAGATTGTTCTTAACTAAATATGAAGGAAATTTTCTCCATTCTTGAGGAACATTACCTTGATTAGGGTCAACAGATTGTTCTGCTACAATATTAACTTGTCTTAAATTACTATTTTGTTCAATAGACCATATCTCTTGGTTAGCACTAGGAACCAAACTTTCTACATTAATACTTTCTAAATTCTCAAATGAGAAGGACTCAATATTAATTAAATGTTCACCATTTTTTAAAGTGACAAAAAATTCATTGTTTTTATATTCTATATTTAAATTAGAGTTTGCTTGGTTAAAAACGAAACCATCAGGCAAAACCTTACCTAATGATTTTTTTACTTCTTTTCCTGAATAAGTAATTTTTAATTTTGTGCTTAATACATTAGGAACTGATGTATTAAGTTTTCTATAAACATTTATATCTAATATTTCATTATTAATATCTTTTTCTGATATTTGTTTTTCTTTGTTTTGTTCTTCTGTTTTACTATAAGCAGTAATTACATTCTCTTCTTTTATAAAATTTTTATTTTTTATTTTATTTTCAAAAATTATTGGAGCATTATCATTAAAAGATATTGTTTTTAAATTTTTTATTTGATTTTTATTTAAAATAATTTCTATTACGAAATCTCCCTTATTTATTTCAACATAACTCTTCTCTTCCTTTTCAATTAATGAAGCAATTTTATTATTTAATAATATTTTTTTTGCCCATATATTTTTTTCATTCATATTTAAAATAATTGGCTGCTCTAAAAAACCTTCAGCAAAAGAATGACCTATAATTTTCAATTTTAAAACTTCACCATCTTCGATTAACTCAGACTTATTTACAAATACACAATTTATAATTGAATATTTTTGGGGACAAGTTAAATCTATATTTTTTTCTAAAACATATTTTTTCCAATCTTGCATATAGGTTGGTAGGTTTTTTGTTAACTCTGAATTTTTAATTAAAAAACTACTATCAATATTTTCTTCAGTGGAAACATTACTTTCAACTATTTGTCCTTTCTTAACTACATTATTAGGCACAGGGGATACAATATTGGGTTTTTGGGCATTTGCAAAAGCTGAAACTGAAACTCCCAATAGTAATGTTGAAAATAATTTAATCACGATTAATTCTCCAAATTTTTACAAAGAGAATATTCCCTTATTTGCCAAAAGTCAAAATTATGATTATTTTAAAAATTATATTTAATTATTTTTTAGAACCTTCGTTAAATATCTTAGGACGATAAAAAGTCTGAAAAATTAACTAAATATAAAAGGAGAATATTATGAGTTTAGTTCTAAATACAAATATGGCATCTCTTAACTCACAAAGAGCAATTGCCAACACACAAAGCGCTGCTAGCACAGCAATGCAAAGATTATCTTCTGGTTTGAGAGTTAACTCTGCTAAAGACGATGCCGCTGGTTTAGCAATTGCCAACCGTATGGACGGTCAAGTTCGTGGCTTAAATGTAGCAATCAGAAACGCCAACGACGGTATTTCCATGCTACAAACTGCTGACGGTGCTTTATCCACAATGGGTAACATCTTAGGTCGTATGCGTGAATTAGCTGTTCAAGGTGCTAACGGTTCTTACGATACAGCAGACTACACATTGTTGGCAAAAGAATATGATGAATTAAAGTTGGAAGTTGATCGTATCGCAACAGATACTAAATTCAACGGTTTATCTGTTGTTGGCACTGATGCCAATACTTTTGACTATCAAGTTGGCGCTGATGCTGGTCAAACAGTTAGCGTAACAACAACTGACCAAAGTGGTCTTGGTGCTGGTTTAGGTTCACTAACTACTGCTGCTCTATCCAGTGCTGAAATAACAGCCTTAGATACAGCAATTGAAACAATCAACACTGAGCGTGCTAACGTTGGTGCTGGTTTAAGCCGCTTAGATTTCACAGTTCAGAACTTAAGAACAACTGCCGAAAACCAATCTGCTGCTAAGAGCCGCATTATGGACGCAGACTTCTCACAAGAAAGTGCTGCTTTAGCAAGAACACAAGTTCTACAACAAGCCGGTATTGCCATGTTAGCACAAGCTAATCAGCAACCACAGCAAATCTTAAGCTTACTAAGATAATAAATAAGTAAAAATTAATTGGGTGGGGCAACCCGCCCAATTTTCGATAATAAAGGAGTTAACATGGAAATTTCAAACAACATACACAATTTAAACTTGAATTTAAAGGTTAATTCTGTTGAAAATAACAAGCCTATTGATTTTGCTAATAAAATTGATTCTAATAATAAAAATATTAATCAATATAGTAGCAAGCATGAGTTAACTCCAGGAGAGCTTCAAAAAATGGCCGAAGATATTAATGACTTGGCAACCAAATTAGAAGTTGGCATTTCATTTACTCAAGATGAAAAAACAGGACAAAGCATTATTCAATTTGTTGACTCTAGCACCAATGAAGTTATTAAACAGATTCCTTCAGAAGAAATGCTAAAAATTGTTGAAAATATTCACAAATTTTTAGAAAAAAATTATAAACAGTTCCCTAGTGGAAAAATTTTAAATGAGGTGGCATAATGGCAACAAGTGGCGTTGGTTCTAGTTTAGATACTGTAGCATTGGTTTCAGCGATGATGAAACCATATGAAGCAAAAGTTAGCACTTTTAATAAAAATATTAGCTCCTATAATGTTAAGCTTACAGAACTAGGTAAGGTAAAAAGTGCCTTTTCAGATCTTAAAACATCTTTACAGAGTGTTGAAAAAAATCAACTTTCACCTTTAACTACAGATAAACTCAAAGAAGCATTTAAAACTTTTGTTACTGAATACAATGATGCTGCATCTGTAAGCAAAAATTCTAGTGACTACTCTATAAGAAGAAGCTTTGGAGACATTAGAAAAGATTTAGACCCAAATACTTATATGAAGTTAGGCTTGTCTTTTGATAAAAATGGTCTTTTGTCTTTTGATGAAACCAAATTTGATACTTTAGCAACTACTGATTCTACTGCTTTAAACAATTATGCTAATACCATTTTTGATTCAGCATTAGAATCAACTTCTGGTTTAAACAATATGGTTGCTTTTGGTGGCAATCTTGACACCAAAGAAACAACTTTAAAAGAAAAAATTTCAAAACTTGAAGATGAACGTGACTTATTAGAAAATAAAATGCCTTCTTATGAAGCATCTTACACTAAAAAATTCAATGAATTACAAAGAATACTAGACAGCTTAAGCATCAATGAAAATGCGATTTCAAACATGATGGCAAGTTTAAATAATAAAAATTAACAAATAATAATTAATGGAGACAATATGTTTATTCAGAAGAAAAATATTTACATAGACATGCAAAACCAAGGAATGGTTGATTCATCCTCTAAGGTTGATTTAGTGGTCTTGGTTTACGATAGAATTATTCTTGAAATCAAAAAAATCATTGAATCTATTGAAAAAAATGATATTCAAACAAAATCTGAATCAGTTTCAAAATGTTCAAAACTTATAGAACTAGGACTTTTAGAATATTTAGATTTATCTCAAGGTGAAGTTGCTGAGAACTTAAAAAATTTCTACACATCCACCCTTCTTTCTCTTGCCAATGCTAATTTGAAAAACAATATTGAAGATTTGGAAAAAATTCAAAATTCTTTTATAATGTTAAGAGATGCTTGGAAAGACCTTTCAAGCAAGCAACCAGCATGAAGGAATCACTATGTCCATTAATAAACTTAACAGCGATAATACTTACCTAAATGGAACTGGTAAGGTTATCCCTAAAAAAATAAAACAAGAAACTATTGCTTCTTCTGAAAAACTTGATACTTCTATTAGTGTAGATAGTAGCATTGATACAGAAAGACTAGCAAAGCTAGATAAACTAGCAGAACAAATTAAGAACAAGACTTTTGTTGTATCTCCTGATGCTATCGCACAAAAAATGGTTGAAGATAAAGGTATGATTAATTTGCTTCTTAGTTAAATATGAGTTTAGTTTATACAAATAAATGTCAATTAGATTATTCAGGATTGATTAAGGAGTATATGCCCTTAGTCAAAAAAGTTTCGTCCACAATTCATAGAAAAATTAACTATACAGTTGAGCTTGATGATCTAATTCAATCTGGATATATCGGCTTAATAGAAGCACTACAAAAATATGTCCCAACAGATCAAGCAAAATTTGAAACCTACGCAATTATGCGAATAAAAGGAAATATTATTGATGATTTGAGAAAAAATGATCATCTTACCCAAGAAGATAGAAGTATATATAAAAAAATTGAAGATGCTACAAATAAGTTATTAAAAGAAACCGATAAAAAACCACAAGCCGAAGCAATAGCACAATCTTGTGGTATTTCAACTGATGATTATTTTGCTGTTTTAAATAAAAATCATGTACACTCTTTCTTGTCTTACGAAGAAAGCACAGAATACTTAGAAGTTTCTAACGACGATAATGTAGAAGATAATGTTCAGAAAAAAGAAATGATGAAACTCATTTCAAAAGAAATTGGAAATCTTCCCGAAAAAGAACAAACAGTAATGCAACTTATTTATGTAGAAGACCTAGATGCTAAAGAAGTAGCTTATGTTATGAAAATAACCCCAGCAAGAGTTTCACAGTTACATGCCAAAGCATTACAACAATTAAAATCTTCTCTTTCCACGCACTAAAAACAGATATTTTATTACCAATCTCGTTATTTAAAATCCATTTAATTCATGCCTGGCTGATAATTTCAACCTTGTGAAGGCTTATCTATTGGTATAAGTATATGCTTTTCTCTATAAGCTAAATACCAATTATAACTTCCATAAATATTAGTAAGCATAAATCCAAATTGAAGTGTCATAAATCCATATTGAGCCCCATTGAAGCCTATATACATCAATATAATATTGCTAAAAGACCAGAAAAACCAACATAAAAATGTTAATTTATGCCTTGAAGACAATAAGAAAGCAGAAGCAACCCCCAAAGAACTAGCAAACCATTCTAATAGACTTAGCTTAGGAGTTATAGCAAAATTTATTAAATTCCAAATACTAAATCCTAAAATGATTAGGAATACATAAAATAAAAATTTTGTTACCTTATCATTTACCAAATGCTCTTTTTCTTTCCATTGATATATACCAAACAAGTTAATAATTATTGACATCAAATTCATGAATAACAATCCATTATTACCAGTATTAGAAAACACATAAATAAAAGAGAAATTACTACCTAACCACATCAAAAAACAAACAATTGGACTTCTGTTTGCTGCCATAAGTGCGGCACCAGATAAAGCCAAAATGGTTCCCAACCATTCAAAAATAGACAAATACATAATTTTTATAATTCAAAATATTATTATAATTTTTTATTTTCTACTTTCAAGGCTTTACTGGAATAATAGAAATAATTGCCCAAGCATTTTTATTTCCTTTTTCATCTTTTCCACTTTCAGCTTCAATTGTTTTTTGAACTTCTGAAATTGCTTCTTCTGAACCCCAAGGGTTATTTAATGTTAAAAACTTGTTTTGTAAATTCATTCTTCCTGACTTCATGCTCATATAGTTAACCCAAACTTTAAACACTTCTTCTTTTTTGAGCATTTTAGCATTTGGTGTTTCAGAATGAATCTGTTGAGCTAACTGACCAAACTCACTAAAAATTTTTTCAGAAGCATTTTGATCCTCTTTACTTATAGCACTTTCTTCTTTAGCACTCTTCTCAATTAAATCTTTAAAAACCAACTCTTGATCATTGTCTAATTGATTTAGATTCAATAACTCTTGACCGATACTAGAAAAATTAGAATCAAAAGATCTCTCCTGCTGTGAAATTTGTTGATTCACTTGTTCTTCATTAAAAGACCTTTCAACTTCTTTTGCCAAATCAAACTTTTCAACACTTTCAACTTGTGATTTTTCTACAACACCATCTTGAAATTGATTAAATTGATTTTCTTGATTACTTCCTTGTTGGAATTGTTGAAATTGATCAATATGTTTAATGATATCTTCTTCATTTTGAAACTTTTCGGTCACTTTTTCTTCTTTGACCTCAACAATTTTAACAACATCTGCCTTATCTTCTCTAATGGGCATTTCACTTAAAGAATTATCAATTATTGGTTCATCATTTGTTTTTGTTTTATTTCTTAAAAAGCTTGGAAATTTTGTTGTTAAAAATTTTAAATCTTCAGTTCCAGTTTCATATCTTTTTAAAATAAACTTTAATCTGGTTATTTCTTTTTGATTGGTTTCTTTGTTGATTGCCTCCAACAATATTTCACCGGCTTCTTTCTTGCTTCCATAACTATCAAATAAAATAGCACTTTCCAACAAATCTTGTGAACTAACTTCTGTAGCCAATTCATCCAAATTAAAAGAATACTTAGTTTCTTGATCCAAAGAAGAAACCATATCATCATTTACTTCTTTTTCATTATCGTGAAACATAGGTTCATTAAGGTCTGATTCAACCTCATTTTTTTCTTTGCTCTTTCTTCTATTTAGCAATAGAACCGAACCATAGCTAACACCCACAAATCCACCCAATATCAAGGAACCATTTAATAATATTTTTGACAAATCTGTTGTTAATATAACAGAACTAATATCACTTAGCATACAATACTCCAATAATAATTGAATTCATAATAAAATTAAAAAGGAATTTTGTCAATTAAAAAATATATATAAAAATACCTTGTTTTTTTTAAAACTACTCACATATAAAGACATATAACAAACAAAAGGAGAAAAAAATGTTATACGATCTAATTACACCAAGAAAAATTGTCAGTGCTTTAAACAATATTGATAATAAAAATTATTTTTCTATTCCCTCTTCACTCAGAGGGCTATATGAAATGAAAGTAGATATCTCAGAGAACAGTAAAGAATTCATTATTCATGCTGAACTACCTGGTTTTTCTAAGGAAAACATTAATGTTGAATTTAATGATAATGTCCTCACCATTTCTACAGAAGAGGTTAAACAGAAAGAAGATAAAGATGGAGAAAGATTCTTAAGAGTGGAAAGGTCTACACACAAGAGAAGTAGAAGCTTTAGCTTTGATGTGCCTGTCAAAGAAGATAGTATCTCTGCTAAATATGAAAATGGATTATTGACACTAACTATACAGAAAAAAGAACAGATTGCTCAGTCTAAAAAAATTATGATTGAATGACTTAAAACATAATAATCTAAAAGCCGCACGAATAAAGTGTGGCTTTTTTATTTAATTTTAGAATCAATATATTCAATAATATTTAATTGACCTAAAAGTAGTTTTATCAATACATTTCCAGAAATATACAAAATATTTTTCTCTAATCTTACATGGTCTTTTGATTTTTCTCCTGTTTTCCCAGTATGAACGAATATTCCAAAATAGTATTTATGTTCCTTAACAGCTTGTGATAACTCTAATACATCCTTTGCATTAATATAGTTTTTATACCTTTTGCACTGTACAAGCACTTTACCTTTTGGTGCCTTAAATATTCCATCTATTCCTCCATCACCACTATAACTCTTATTTCTTATAACCCTAATATTGCTATCTTCAATAACAGTTAAAACAAGCTCTTCAAATACGAATGGATCTATTTTTCTTAAGTAACCAATAACTCTTCCACCGCTATCTGGTTGATTAGCTATTTCTTTTATCTTTTCCAAAACTTTTCTAGCTTTTTTAATACGATACAAATGCATCCACTTGCCTATTAAAGACATTCTATTTAAAAACTTTGAAATCCACTTTGTTATTAGCATATTATTTTCTTTAAAAGAATATTATCTAAAATATTTAAAAGAAAACAACAATAATAAAACAAAAGCCCCAATTTGGGGCTTAGTTTTTTTAATAAATTCCAAATTTTCTAGATTTCTTTTGAAAACTAAATAAATTGGTATCATCTAGTTTATCTGTCTTTACTTGAATAAAATTCTTTTCTCCTCTTGGAGAAATAGAAACAGCAGACAATTTATTTCCATAAACTGCTCCAGTATCTAACCAAATTCTCTTATTCATTTCTAAACTTTCCATTTCATGAGCAACATGACCAAAAATATGGTAGTACTTATTTTCCCTATCATTAAGAAATCTTAATTCCCTAGCCATACCTTCAGCACTTCTCTCCCTAAAATAAAAGTTTCTCTGAGCCTTTAGAGCATTACTAGACAATTTACCCAAATATTTTTCTTCGCATGGAGCATGAGTAGCATAAAATTTATGCCCACCTCTCTCAAAAGAGAAAAATGGTAAACTATTTTTATACATATCAATTACTTTTTTAGCCAAAAATTCATTTTTTCTTAAAACTTTAAGTGAAGAAAATATTTCATCTTCTGCTTCCATTCCTTTTATCTCGCCAGTTAATCTTCTAGCGACATAAGCCTCATGGTTGGCAGCAATCATTTGAACACCATTTTTCATTAATTCTTCAATATAAAGAATTGCCTCTTCTGTTTTGTTACCTTTATCTAAATAGTCACCTAAAATAACAATCTTAGAGTTAGAATCTATTTCTCTCATTAAGCTTTTAATAGCTTCCATATTTTCATGAATATCTCCAATCAATACGATATTTTCATCACTCTTATAATGATAAGAACTCCAAACTGAATAGTCTTCAATAATAACTTCATAAAATCTAGATTCTTTAGAAATTATTTTTTCAAAGTTAGACATCTTGTTTTTTTTACCAAACAATCTATCTTCTTTTGAATGAACAAAAGCCAAGTTGAATTCGTTATGTTTTACTTGTTCTAAAAAATCAGAGTCAAACTTATCTAAATCATTTGTTGATGCTTTTAAAACAATAAAGTGTTCATCAGAAAAATCTTTCTTGTTTGATAAATCTTCAAAAGTAATTTCTTTAATGCTTAAACTTTTATCTGTTTCGTTAATAGCTTTTCTTATAGCAAAATCAATCTCTTGGCTTTGTTCAACCAAAACAATCAAAGAATGCATTTTCAATTCTAATTTAGACACAACAAACCTCACAATATAATAATTAATATAATTTAATTATACCTTATTAAAATTAAATCTCAAAATCTTTTATTTTGGTTTTTTCCTTTATTTTCTTTATTTTGGTTTTTTATTTATTATAATATTTATATGCAAATAAAACATAGAGGAAAAAATGAAAAAAAATAAAGAAATTGAAGCACTTCCTTACTTTGAATCAGAAGAACAAAAACAAGTTGGATTAACAAAAGATTCATTTGTAGCAATTTTAGCAACCACAGAAGATTCTACAGAAGTCTTCTACTACAATCCAGGTGTTAAATCTATTCCAGATATTGACGAAGCAAGTGATAATCCAATGACATTTGAAGAGTTCTGTGAATATGTTCAAGAAGACAGATTCCCTTTTAGTTATGGAGATAAACCAGAAAAGACTGAGAAGCCAACTTTCTTCAGTTTAGTAACTAGTTCTGCCGAAGAAGATGACGATTTTGATGAAGAATCAGGCAGATCATGGAAAGTTGTAATTGGTAAAGCTGCCGTATTAGATGTTTACAAAGGTGGTATAACAAAAGATACTTTAACTGAGAAAATTAAATTAACAGAACAAAGTGTTGATGATGCCTCATCAGATGCCGAATATAATCTTAATGACTCTATTGAATACAACAGAGATCCATATAAATATCATGGCGTTAGCAGAAAAGATTTCTTTTAATATTATCAAGGAACAAAATGGACAATACTAAACAATCAGTTGTTTTCTTAGATGCCTATAATTTAATTTATAGAGCATTTCATGGCAATCAATCCAACTTAACTAATGGCAACGGACTTCCAACCAATGCAATTTTCACAACCGTTAAAATGCTTCAAAAAATTCCTAAGAATTTTAATAATTTAGCATATTGTGTTGCTGTTTTTGATGGTGGTAAAAACTTTAGAGAAGAATTAGACGAAAACTATAAAGCTAATCGCAAACCAATGCCTGAAGAATTAAAAGTGCAAATGCCATACATAAAGCTTGCTTTTGAAATTTTGGGTTGGCCAATGATTCAAGCAGAAAATGTTGAAGCTGATGATGTTATTGGAACACTTGCCAATAGAGCAGCTAAAGCAGGTTTTAATACTTACATTATTTCTGGAGATAAAGACTTTAGACAAATCGTTAAAGACAATCTTTTTGTTTGGGACACCATGCAAGATATCGTTTACGATCCAGAAACTGTCAAAGAAAAAATGGGAGTAGAACCAAAAAATGTTGTTCCATTCTTAGCAATGCTTGGCGATACTGCCGATAATGTTATTGGTATTGATAAGGTTGGAAAAGGAACTGCGGCTAAGCTTTTAAATGAATATGGTTCATTAGAAGGCATTATTGAAAATAAAGATGCTATAAAAGGAAAAGTTGGAGAAAACTTAAGAGAAGCCATTATTAATGGGCAACTTCAAAAAAATGTAGAACTCATTACTCTAAAATTAGATTTAGACATAAATTACACATCTAAACAACTAAGATTAAAAGAAGTAGATGGTCAAAGATTCTATGATTTCTGTATGGAAATGAACTTCAAGAGCCTTATTGCTAATTCTCCAAAGCCTTAAACAATCATATTAACAATAACTATTAAAGATATCACAAATAAAACTGCCAAAATAAATCCAGTTGCTAATATTAGAATTGGATTTATTTTTATATCCTTATCAAACTCTGACTTTTTTCTCACCCCCAAAAAAGCCCACAATATCATTTTTATTGTTCTTGTTAAATCTTTCATATCATACTAATTTTTTCAAACTGTCTTTAAATTCTTGATTTGCATGAACTGTAAAAGTTTTCTTATAAAACAAATCCCACTTTTCTTTTATCCTATTTGCAATAGCCTCTTCAGTGAAATTTTCTTCATTAAAATGATTAAACTTATCTATATGTTCTTTTTTAACTTCATGAATATTTTTAAAATCTAACTTTTCTAAAAAGTTTACTAATCTCTCACCATTCCTTATAGCCATTTTAAGATATCCCTTGGCTTCAAAACTTTTTTTAGCCAAAAAAATTCCTGCTACATTATCGTTTAATGCTTCTGGATTATGACCATTACCCATAGTCCAAGAATAAGGATTTAATATTTTACTTAGTGAGTTTGTATAGTACGATTGAATATCAAAATTTCTTTCAGATCTCACAGAAAAAGCAAGAATCATTTCTTGGTGTAGTTTTTTTAATTTCTCTAAATTAAAATTATATGAGTCAATCCAAATAGAAATTTTTTCCTCCAAGTTTGTAAGGGAGTTTTGTAATTTTTCATTTTCTGAATCCTCTCTTTGAGTATAGGCAACAGACAATAAAAGTATTTCTTTGGTGGCTTTTTCTATTTTAGATAAATATTTAAAATGTTCTTCCCAATTATAATTCTTTAAAATCCACAATTGAATTGCTGTTTCAAGATGTTCTTTTTTTACATTTGAATTGTCTACAATAATATTTTCTTTTATTTCTTTTATTTCTTTCTCTGAAAATTTATCTATTTTTTTAAAAAAAGAAAAATATCTATCAGTTAAACATTCTTTGCCATCTTCAACATTAAGCATTGCAAGCATGTGTCCAGCAGGATTGGCAATAATAGGTATACCCTTTACATACTCCTTATGTCTAAAATGATGCTCATGTCCATGAACCCAAAAATGAACTTTTTCCAAAGCATATTTATGAATTAAATTAGAACCATAATTATAATAATTTACAATATGTGAAATATCTCTGCTTCTTTCTATATCACCTTTTGCTGTTTTGAACAAATAGTTTTCTTCTGGATAATTTTCCCCATTTCTAATCATAAACAATTCTTTTTCTATATTGTTTATTATATTAGTATTTGGCTCTAAAAGATTAAACATATCTGAACCCACAAAAATTTCTTCATAGAAAGGTAAGTGGTGAGTTACCATTACTAATTTTTTAGAACTCACATCTTCTACTTTTCTTAATTTTTGAAAAATCAAATTTTTATCAGTAGAATTTTTCAAATATAAATCTCTTTCCTTTTCTGAAAGACTATAATTTTTATGAAGATAAAATAAATTTTCTATATGTTCTATCCAAGTTAGGTTCTCTATATTTATTTTTATTTTTTCTTTTGTATCTGAAAATATTTTTTTATCTATTCTCCACCACTCATATGAAGAAGTTAAATCTTGTTGCAATCGTTGATTTATACCAATGGTTCTTTCTATTACACTTAAAACCTCCATTGTATTATTAATGAATTCCCAAGATTTATTATTTTCTTCTATCTCTACTAAAGAGTTCCATTTTTTATGAGCTATTTTATCTTCAATATCAAAGTCAGGAAATGCTTCTTCTAATCTTTTAATGTTGTTTTCGTTTTCATACCACTTTCTAGCTGTTATGAAAGTATTGTCATTCATTCTAATGCCTGCATGTGGCAATAAATCTTTATTTAAATTTGTTCCAACATCAGTCCACAGTGTTGAACCTACGAAAAGATAATCATCTAATACTTTTATATCATTATGTAAAAAAGTAACATTTTTGGGAGCATCTGATTTTAAATAATCAAGGCACTCATAATAATCACCCTCCCAAAATTCATGATTTCCCGCAATATAAATTATTTCAGCATTAATTTTTTCCATCCAATCATATGACCAAACAGCCTTATTTATATCACCAGCAAAAATCACAATTGGATTTAATTTTTCTTGTTTCAATTTTTCAATTTTTTTATTTATAATTTCTAAAAGGATTAGCCTTCTTGATTCGCTTGCTCTTTCAAGATGTAGATCGCTAAATATTAATAAATTATTTTTTGTGCTCATTATATTATCTTCCTTAAAAACAAAGTTAGTTTATTTTAAAAAAAAATCAACTTTAAATTTTAAAAAATTGATATTTTTAGTCACTATGGTATAATAAACAAAAAATTACTTTGTTTTAAGGCACTAACATGAGATTAACAAAAGACTACTTTTCCCTTTCTGAAATCAAAAAATCTTCTACTCACATTGTTCAAAATGTTTGTAAGTTCATGGAAGAAAATAATTTATCAGCATATCAAAGCACTTATGATAAAAAAAACATTAGTTTTAATTCATCTAATGCTCAAACTTCTAACTACTCAACTAAAATTCAAAATTCTATTGAATACATAAGGTCTAATCTAGAAATTGTTGATTCATCACAACAATCTTTTCCTAAAATATCTATAAATATTGCTCACAACACCCCAGGGATGATTAATAATGAGACTTTTTATGCTTATTTATATAAAAATGCTCAAAGCGAAACAGAAAAAAAAGTTTTAGTTAAAACCTTTTTCCATTATTTTTGTTCTCGTTATAACTTTATTGATAAAGCTCTAAACAATATGAGCAATGAAGATTATTGGTTTCACCTTAGAAACATTATTCCATTCAACAAATCAGGCAAAAGCTTAATGGATGCTAGAGCTATTTTTTCTTCCCTATCTCAAAAAAGTATAGATACACCAGAGAAAATTAATGCCCTTTTATACACCATTCAACATTATAAACAAATCTGTAAACGTGAAGATGTTTCTACAGGTCTATCAAAACTTTTAATTTCAAAAGTCTCTGAAGATAAACTATCTATTTTTGAAAATTTCTTAAAAATTAAAATTAAACCAAACGATTCAGATTTTGATATTGAAGAAGTACACAACGATGTATTAACAATACATTTAAGTAAAGAAAAAACTTTCAAACAGTTAAATTTTGGCAACATCCCACAGCCTAAAGTTGATGACTTGAACACATATCTTGAAAAAATTAATCAATTTTTAACCTCTGAAAAAGCTTCAGAAATTTTAAATATTAAAAATATTGATTATAACTGCTTCAGTAGTAAAAAAAATCCAGCAAGAATTTACATAGAATCAAAAGAAGGTGGTTTTTCTGAAGACATAAAACCAATTTATTTACATTTAGTTAAGACATGCACTAATAAACTTATTTCTGGATACAAACAAGAATCTTTACTAGAAGCTCTCAATACTTCTTTAAATTATTTCTTGCTTAACAAATCTGTAAAAAATAAAGATAATCAACAAAGTACTTCAATCTCAGTTAGTAGACCTAAAAAAATATAATGTAAAATGCAAAAATCAAAACCACATTATTGTGGTCTTGAAAAAAGGAGATAAAACAATAAAACTAAATTATCAAATAGTTCTATTTAAATACTAGCAATAAAATTTAAAAAAGCAATAGAAATAACAAAATTAATTAAACTAATTTTTTTATGTTAATTCAGAAAACCAATTTTCATTAAATTGGTTTTCTTGCTTTTCTGATTATTAATTTTTGTTCAGGATCTATATATTCAGTCGCAAAACCATCTGGTGTAGAGTAATGTATAGTTTTAATCCCTCTATCTTTTATGGCTTCCATACATGCACCGCACGGCCTAGCCAACCTTTGATCTCCACTATTGTTTAGATTATATATGTAAAGTTCAGCATTTTTTAAATCTAACCCTTTTGATTTTTTTAAAACATCCATTTCAGCATGTAAAGGGTGTTGTGAGTTTTCACCCATATCTGTTCTATTTACATTATATTTCTTCTGCATGGGATGACCTTTTGAAGAGTTGTAGCCTCTTGCTATAATTTTTCCTTTAATAACCAAAACGGCACCAATTCTGAATTTGTTAAAATTTGAAATTTCTGACATTGATTTTGCTATATTTACAAATTTTTCTAACCTAGGATGAGCTTTCAAATTTCCTTTTGGAACATAACCCTCTACTTCAAATTCAAAATCTACATGTTTTATTGTCTTCATATTATTAAAAAAACCCTATATTTTTATTATAGGGTCTTTTTCTAATAAATCAAAAATTATTCTACAAAGTATCTACTTTTTAATATGGCTTTAGCTCTCAACTCTCTAGCTTCAATTACAGCCTCAAATAATATTTTAAAAAATCCTATAACTTTTTGCATTTTTTTCTCCCTAATAATAATGTTGCAAAGCAATATAACTATTATTAGGGTTTTCCCTTAAAAAGTCAAGTGTCATATTTTAATTTTTGATTTTTTATTATCTTTTTTTTCATTTTCGCTAAACTCGCTCTTTAGTTTATTATAATAAAACTCAGCATTCCACTTCCTTGCCAAAGAATACCAAAAAGAGTCTTTTAAGAAATCAATTAATATTCCCCATGATGTATTATCGTTCGTTAATAAAATATTATTATTTAGAAAGTCTAGTGCCGATTCTTGTATTGGAGCACCAACTACTCTGTCCCAAGGATTTATATTAAAACTTAAAATAAAATCTATTAAATTTTCATCTTGAAAAACAATTGCTTTCATTAAAGGAGTTAAACCCTCTTTGTTTAATTGAAAAAATAAAAAATTCTTTTCGCAATCATTTAATTCATGTATTTTTCTTCTAATTATTAGCTCAACTTCTTTATCTTCTAAAGCGCTCCCGTTTATATAAAACAATAAATTCTCGCCATTTGTATTGGTAAATCTTATGTCCAATAGGTTAGTTTGGTAAATTGTTTTAATCCAATCATTAGATTTAAATAACTCAAATCCAATATTTGTTTTTTCATTTGCTTGATAAATTTCCCAGTCTAACCTTAATCCATAATTAATCAAATTAAAAATAGCCTCTTCATTCTTATTTTTAATTAATATGCTTGTTATGGTTTTTTTACTGATTATATTTAATTTTGAAAACTCTCTATAACACATAAGCTTTAATTTTGAACTTAAACTTTCAAATATTTCTCTATATGAAAAAATAATATTTAGTGTTAAAAATCTAGATTTTTGATTGAAAAAAACATGCTTCCTTTCAATTAATTTTTCAAATTCAAATAAAGGATCTATATGATTAAGTTTATTTTTTTTATCTTTTAAATAGATTGAATCATATTCATATTCTTTTGAAGAAGAACAATTATGATAATAATTAGAGGATATTAAATCATGCAACATAGAAAGCATTAAATATACATCTAATTCAGATTTATATTTTTTATTTAATGTTTCATTTGCAATTAAAGCTTCATAAATTTTAAAGTTTGAAAAATATGATGATTTGTTTATAAAATTTTCATTCTTAATAAAATTATCTTTTATGTTAATTTTGAATTGGGGACAATTAATTATTGCCCCCTTTTTTAATAAATCATCAATTATTTTAAGATTTTTTTCAGACTCTTCATTTAAATTTTCAAAAAAACAATTAAAGTTTTTCTGAATAGAATCTTTCTTATTTAAAAGATAATACTTAATCCAACTAAATGAATATTTATTATACTTTTTATTTTTTTGAGAATTTAGAAGTTTTTGAGAATTCATTTTGATTTTGAAAAAATATCAATATGTTATATCTAAAATAAGAACAAAAGTCAAACTAACCAACAACAAAAACAATAAAATAAGTATTCTCAAAAAAATATTTAAAAAAATAAAAACTCTTAATTAAGTCAAAGGTTTACATTTTTTCTTTATTCTAAACAGATTTTTTTAAAAATTTAATAAAAATTTAAATTTTTCACAATATTAGTCTTTACAATTTAAAAAAATATTTGTAGTATTTTTAGCGAAAACAGTTAAATATAAGGATCATACATGAACTCACAAGAAAATAATGAAAACAAATCAAAAAATCAAAGCTTTAGTTTTGAAGTTGATACAATTCAAAAAGGAAAAACCATTATTAAAGTAATTGGTGTTGGTGGTGCAGGCAACAACGCAATTGACCATATGATTAAAAGCGATGTAAAGGGTGTTGAATTTATGAATGCCAATACTGATTCTCAGGCATTAAATAAAAGTTTAGCAAAAACAAAAATCACATTAGGCAAAACAGGATTGGGAGCAGGTTCAAAACCAGAAGCTGGAAGATTAGCCGCTGAAGATTCAAAAGAATTAATTATTGAGCAAATTAAAGGTGCTCATCTTTTATTTATTACTTGCGGTATGGGTGGTGGCACAGGAACTGGGGCTGCTCCCGTTATTGCTAGACTTGCTAAGGAAATGGGAATTTTAGTTGTTGGAGTTGTTACAAAGCCTTTCTGGTTTGAAAATAGAATGAAACCAGCAGAAATGGGAATTGAAGAGTTAAATAAGAATGTTGATTCTTTAATTGTTGTTTTAAATGATAAGCTTATTGAAGTTTATGGTGATGATGCAACTGTAGATGAATGCTTTGGATATGCTGACAATATTCTAAATAATGCTGTTAGTGGAATTTCAGAAATCATTAATGTACCAGGCTTAGTAAACGTTGACTTTGAAGACGTCAGAACAGCAATGGGAGAAATGGGTAGAGCCATGATGGGTTCTGCTGAAGCTTCAGGTATTGATAGAGCAAAAGTGGCTGCTGAAAAAGCTGCTGCCTCACCACTCTTAGAAGGTATCAAATTGTCTACTGCCAAGTGCTTAATCGTTAATATTACAGCAGGTAGAACTCTTAAAATGTCTGAGGTAAGAGATGCTATTCAGTCTCTACAAGGTTTTGCTTCTCCAGAAGCATTCATCAAATATGGCACAGTTTTTGATGAATCAATGGAAGATAGAATTAGAATCACTGTTATTGCCACAGGATTAAACAAAGTAAACAGTGGAACTCGTGAAGACAATATGAACTTACACTCAGGTTCTTTTGGAAGAAATCACTTCCCACAAAACGATGATAAGTCAATGTTCCAACAACAACCTCAAGTTATGAGAAATCCAAGACAAGAAATGGCAAATGGAACTACTGGCTCTCCACACTTTATGAATAATAACCCAGTAAATAACTCTGCCCCACAACAGAATAATAATTTTACTGCTGCTCAGCCACAACAAACTAGCAAGCCAAATGAAAGTTTGAAGAAACAGGCTCCTTTGTATGACATTCCTGCTTTCTTAAGAAGACAAAACTAAGTTTTGTGCATCAATTAAAACCCTGGTAAAAACCAGGGTTTTTTTTGTTGACATTCAGAATAATCTTTTTTAGTTTAATAACAATCTTTAAAAGCATTCAACATGATAAAAACCACAATTCTGTTAATTGGTCTTTCTTTTGCAAATTTTTCTTATGCAAATTCAGAAACACTAGAAAATAATCCATCAAGATATACTAAAATTGTAAGTTTTTTCAAAACAAATGTTAATAAGAGTTTAGGTTTAGCAGAACAATTTGTTCAAATGCAACAAAAAGAATATGTTCTCAATAAATACAATCAAATGACTGTTAGCATACTTGAGCAAAGCAGCAACTATTTAGGAACCCCCTATGTTTGGGGTGGCTCTTCTGAAAACGGAGTTGATTGCAGTGGTCTTATTCTACAAATATTCAAAAATAGTTTAAATATAGAGCTACCAAGAACATCTTTAGAAATGAGTAAAATTGGTGAAAGAATTAAAAACTTTAAAGACTTACTTCCTGGAGATTTAGTATTTTTCAATACCAGAAATTTCAGCTTTTCTCATGTTGGAATTTACATTGGAGACAACAAATTCATACATTCCCCTAGAACAGGTGCTTATGTAAGATTGGACGATTTAAACCATAATTATTGGCAAACAAGATTCAATGGAGCAAGAAGACTTCTACATAATCAAGCTTTAAGTTTGAATTAATGTTTTTTTATACTATAATAAACATATCATAGAAAATTTTTAGAGGCTTATTATGGACAACAAAGACAAAAGAGTTTCATATTATATTTGGAATAGCGACACACCACTTATGGGTGACACTTTTGAAACCGTTACTTTTGAAGATGGTGGTGTAGTAAGAACTAATATTGGACAAACCCCTATCATTAAAGGCGATATTATCTATTTAGATTCTGGAGCAGTTAGACAAGTTTATACAATGTCAGGTAAAGCATATGAACCAGAGTTCCCAAACGGAAGAGCCGTTTTGCAAGGTTGCCCGATAGCAAAAACATTGAATTCTGAAGAGCGTTCTAATTTAGTTTATCAAGTCGCAGATAAAGAAAGCATTCAGCCAAAAATTAAAGAACAAATTGAAAGAGTCAAACCCATTATTAATCAGCTAGCTAGAGAATTTGTTGAAAAAGAAAATATTCGTAGGGCTGAAAGCAAAAAACACCAGGCAATAGCAGAACAAAAAAGAAAAGAAATGATTAATGGTGCTCTCCAAAAAATGGAGCAGTTCTTCAATAGAAATGAATCTAATGTTCAGCAAGCAGAACATTCTCCAGAAGCTCATCCCAGACCAAAATTGAAAAAATAAAATTGATACATATCAATTCCTTTAAATTGACAAAATTTGTTAAATTTCATAAATTTAGTACTTGTTCAACTTAAAGGAATTTTTTATTATGTTTAGTGAGTTTTCGTTTTGGCATATCTTATATGTATTGATTACAACACATATAACTATCGTCACTGTCACAGTTTATTTACATAGAGGTTTGGCTCACAGATCTCTTAGCATCTCAAAACCGTTAGAACACTTTTTTAGATTTTGGTGTTGGCTTACAACTGCTCAAAACCCTAAAGAATGGGCAGCGGTTCACAGAAAGCACCACTCTTTTTGCGAGAGAGAAGGTGATCCACACAGCCCAAAACTTTATGGTATTTGGAATGTTCTTTTCAAAGGAGTAGCTCTTTATCATAAAGAAGCAAAAAATCCAGAAACCATTAAAAGATTTGGTCACATGACTCCAGATGATAAGCTACAGCAATTTTATGCAAAGAATATTTTTCTTGGTGTTTTAATCTACTCGCTTATAGCAATAAGCTTATTTGGTCTTCACTCTCTTTGGATTGTTCCAGTTCAATTAGCCTGGATTCCTTTTTGGGCTGCTGGTGTAATTAATGGTGTTGGACACCATAAAGGCTATAGAAACTTTAACACAACAGACTTAAGCACAAACATTTCTCCCTGGGGAATTATTATTGGTGGTGAAGAATTACACAATAATCATCATGCTTATCCAACTTCTGCCAAACTATCATTCAAATGGTATGAGTTTGATATCGGTTGGGTTTGGATTAGTCTATTTAAGTCATTAAAGTTATTATCTGTTAATAAAGTTTATACTTTACCTAAGTTAGCCAAAGAAGCAACTGTTCCAAAAATTGAAGTTATCTTAAGCAATAAATCTTATGTTTTACGCATGTTCTATAAGAAAACCAAACATGAAGTTTTACAAGCGATTAGAATTATTAAAAGTCTAGATCTAAATCTAAAAAAATATTCAGATAAAGAACTAACCTATGTTTTTTACCATGACACTCACAGCAATATCCCATTGAACAATGAGCAAAAAACTATTTTAGAAAAACTTCTTAATAACAAGTTTTTAGCATTTATTTACCAAAAAATAGAAGAATTATTAACTTTTTGGAATAATAAAACTGCCGATGCTCAACAATTAAAAGAACAACTTATTTTATGGATTGCTTCTGTTAAAGAAAACAATAAAAACAATAAATATTATTACTTAGAAAATTTTGCCAATAATTTGCTAAGATTAAGCTAATAATATATTAAAATTAAAAATCAGCCGATTGGCTGATTTTTTTATAATTATTTATAATACTGCTTATTTCTCATCCATTTAGTCGCAATCCACTTTTCTCCAGACAAAACAGGATCTCCAGAATGTAATGTTTTAGGGTCAGACTGCCCTAAACTATTTCCATACTCAAAATATACAGCACTTCCCTTTCTGGGCATCACAGATAAACCCAATTCTGGAAAACTTGTCGAACCACCATCTGGAACATCATTTAAATACATCACTAAAGTGCTTACTCTTTGTCCCTCTCTTTGAATCTTATCTCTAATAATATTATTTTCAGCAGTAAAATAATCATAATGTGGCTTATACTCTGCTCCAACTTGATAATTTAAAACTTGCAATCCCTCTCCATTTTCAACAGGTAGTTTCATTAACAATGATATCCTCTTATTTATTTTTATAAAAAAATCACTTTCATTATTATAGAAATATGTTCCATAACTAGTTCTGTTATCCACCACTACTTGATTGCCAGATTTCTTATCTACAACCGTAGATTTTTCTAATTTATTTCTAGATAAATCTATTAAATGATCGCACTCTTCATCACTCAATACACCATCCAAATAAACTATCAAAGGTTTTTCGTGCCATAAAGATACTTTTACTTTTTTGTCACCAACATCTATTTCAGATTTTTTATCATGAAAAATTTTTTCACCATATATATAACTTCTTAAATCTTTCTCTTCAATTCCATGCTCGTTTATATATTTAATATATTGTATTGACTCATTATGCCCAAAACCAGATTGAACCATTACCTCAATCATTGAATCTAAGGTGCAACCTCTTTCTACATTGCTCTTTATCCACAACTTCCAATCTCTAGTTAATTCTGCCATGATTATCCTTTTGTTTAACACCATAATATCAATAAACTCAAAAATTTCAAGAAGCTAATAACACAAAAATTTTAATAATAATTTAGTGATTTTCAAACTATTGATATTATCACCCATCCAAAGTAAATCCCTAGACAGCACAGCACACATAGAACTAGCAATCCATTCTAATTTATGATAAAATGAAACTGTGTAAAACTTAGAAAATAATTTTATGAACATAAAACTTTATCATGGAACATCTTCTAAATGCTTAGAAGATATTATCAAAAATGGAACCTCTAAACTTTATTTAACATCAAGTTTAGACCAAGCAGAATATTATGCTGAATGCGCAAGCGACGAAGATGAAACAGAACAAGTTGTTTGTATTGTAGAAGTTCAAATCGAAACCCTAAAGGCTGACCTTCCAAGTTTTGATGAACCATTATCTTACATATTAAAACATAATAATGTTAATTCTGAAAACGATTGGCATGAAATGATTGAAAATGGAGATATTCCATATCCATCACAATCAGATTGGAAAACCTCTTTAAAGTTTACACAGTCAGTTGTAGCAATTGGGAAAATAGAACCTAGACAAATTATTTCAATTGATCAAGTTCTATCAGATGAAGATTTGTCCAACATTGAAAAACTAATTCACTCTACCAACAAAATTAAACCAAATTAACTTTATTATTGAGCATTTTTTTAATATTAGAAGAATGAATTTTTTTATTCATACTAAATTCTTCATGATTCTTCTCGACTTCTTTTAAATCATACCAATAGTTCACCATCAAACCTAAAGACTGCTTAAAACCATTGTCAGATGTATCTCCTTGCCAATTTAATCTATAAATATATGCTCCATTATTTAAATGGAATTTAAGAACAGCATCATTTCCCCACTCTTCTTTTTCATTCAATAGATAAATAGCACACAATCTTTCTACAATTGGTCTTAATATATCTTTTACATATTTATCTTCATATTTTTTAAAACTATTAGCAGGATCAGCAACAATTGATTTAATATCATCTACAATTTTCTTAGTGATTTCTTCAATAGAAATATTACTTTTCTTTTCATATACAACAGAATCTTTTACTAACTCCTCTATTTTGTTTTTCTTTATCATATCTTTTAACCAAGGGACAAATCTAGGTATTGGAGATAAGGTTACGAAATTTTTCAATTTGGGAAAATCATTTTGCAATTCTTTGACAACTCTTTTAATTAAAAAATTACCAAAAGAAATACCCCTCAATCCATTTTGAGTATTTGATATTGAATAAAATATTGCTGTATCAGCTTTATCTGTGTTTTCTATTGGTTTTGTTTCATCTAATATCTCTTGAACAGAATCAGCAACCTTATCCATCAATGCTATTTCTACAAATATAAGAGGAACACCTTGTAATCTAGGATGGAAAAAAGCATAAAATCTTCTGTCTTTTGACAATCTATTCTCCAAATCACTCCAAGATTTTATTTTGTGAACTGCTTCATACATAATTACTTTTTGCAGTAAAGAAGCTGGTGAATCCCAAGTAATTCTTTCTAATTGTAAAAAACCAACATCAAACCAAGACTTAAACAATCTTTCAAAATCTTTTTCTAATGGTATAAATTCTTTATTTCCAGCATCTATTATTTTAAGCAAATCTTCTCTCATCTCCACTAAAACAGACACACCATTTTCTAAAAAATTAAAATTTTTCAATATTTTTTTTCTTGGGCTTGTTAAATTATACTTAAGCTCATAAATATAATCTTCTTTTATTTCTCCATTTTCATCTATATTTTGAGTTAATCCTTTTATTCCAGATATAATTTTATTTTGATCATGCTTAAAACTTAGCAGCATCGATAAAATCTCTTTTCTTCCTTCTTTTTTTAATTCCAAATAAGTTTGACCAATATATGCTGCTCTTTCTCTAGAAGCCACTTCTCCACCAGCTTCTTTTAAACAATCAAGCATTAGTTTATTTATTTTTTTCTTTTCAAATGTTGATAATTCACCACTTAAAACTTTCTCTCTTTTTGTTATATTAGTTAAAAAAGAAAGCATCCCCTTAAGTTTATTTTTTTTATTATTATTTTCCATATTTTTTATTCTTTTAAAAATGTTATCTATATAATCATAGTATATAATTTATTCGAATCAAATTTACTTTGATGATTTTAAAAAATAAAAAATATACAAATTTTTTTTATATTATTACATAGATTAACGAAAAAAAATAAAAATTTTTAATTAATAAAAAGATTTAATTGAAATATTTCAAAAAACTAATAATTTCCTTGTATGACTTTACAGTTTTCATTTTCTCTTTTAGAAAACTTTCTATATAAGATATTGCTAAATTGATTGAGATACCTTAAATCTAAACTGTATTCAAAATTTCTCTGCTTCACTTGTTCTTCAGCATATTCAATATATTTTAAAGCTTTTCTTCTTGATATTTTATTTACCTTACACATATGCGCTAGCGTATCTTCAAACCAACCCATCTTACGAGCCAAACCTATATGTTTTACTCTATGACAATCGCTACACAAACCTGTTAATCCAATTAATTTTTGTGTTTTACTAAAATCACTAAACTCCCAAACTTCATGACACTCTAATCTTCCCCTAGCACCACAAATATCACACCTTCCTTGAGATTTTGCATACTGAGTTTTTGCCACTAGTTTCCACTCTTCGTTAGACAATACAGCCCTAACATTTTTGTAATGCATAGGATAAGGTATTAACTCAGGTAACAATACTATTTTTTTACTGGTAAAAAAATTCCATAAAAAAAATAATATTAAAACTCCCAAAACAAATAGGTACAAGTCTTTAATTATAAAATTTACAATTTCCATTTTTTATTCTTTATTATTTATTATTTATCTTTGATTGAACCTCCCCGCCCTAAAGGACGGGGATTCCTGCTTCATTGGAAACAGCCTCTAAAGATTTAGAATTGGATTTCTTCATCTTCTTTGGTCTTACATTTCCTCCACAGGCATAGACCGTAGTTCCTACGGTAGATTGTTGATAATTATATAAGTTAAGACAAGCATTTTCATCACGGTCATGGTAGGCATGGCAATGAGAGCATTGCCATTGTCTATGACTAAGCTTTAATCCATGATAGATATGCCCACAATTGCTGCATGTCTTGGAGCTTGGATAAAAACGATTGACTTTAGTAACAATCCTATCATTCCATTTCGCTTTATACTCAATCATGGTGATAAGTCTTTTCCAAGCTACATTGTGGATTTTATTGCTTAACTTACGGTTTTTAACCATGTTTTTAATTGCTAAATCTTCTATTATAATCTCTTGGTTTTCGTTGATTAATTGAGTAGATTTTTTCTGATAATAATCAGTGATGATATTAACTCTTTTTTGATGCAATTTAGCAACTTTTAATCGTTGCTTGTTTCTATTTTTAGAACCTTCCTTTTTACGACTTAATTTTTTCTGAGCTTTGCGTAATTTTTTATCAATATTCTTAAGTAAAAATGGCAAGTTGAAATCAGTAAAATTTTTACCATTATAGATTTTGGCTGGAGTTTTTAATCCAAGGTCTATGGATGCCTTTTTGTTGGTATATTGTTTAAATTTAAATTCTTCTTCAACAAGGAAAGAAATAAAATATTGTCCTGAAGGGTTTTGTGAAATTGTCACAGAACTGACGGCTAAATGGTTAAACTCTCTGCTAAACTTAATATTTAAAGGTTTATCGTATTTGGGAATAAAGAACTGTTTATTCTTAGCAAAATCTTTATCAAAATGAAGAGAGTTTTTACCTGTAATGCTAAAAGAATTATGGTTTAAATGTTTAGATTTAAATTGGGGTTTAGAACCCAATCCTTTAAAAAATCTAGAATAAGCATCATTTAAATGTCTAGCTGATTGCTGTAAGGCAATAGAACTGACTTCGTGAAGCCAAGGATATTTCAATTGACCATAACTGGGGTTTTCAATATCCGTTTCAGTCAAATCCTTCAAAGTTTTAACGAAATTAACTCTATCTGAAGAATTTAAAGGTTTATATTCTAGCCCTTGAGATTCTAATAGTTCTTTCTGAGCATAATGTTTCTCAGAAAAATTCAGAGTTTGGTTGTAAACAAATCTCACACAGCCAAAGGTTTTAGCCAAAATAACTTTCAAGTCATTTTTGGGATAAAATCTGAATTTATAGGCTCGTTTGATTAATTTACTCATAAATTTCAATATATAAAATATAACATTTTAAGTCAACAATGTTAGACTGTTTTATTTGCTTTTTATGAATTAAATTTTTATCTTTATGGTTCAATATCAAGCCTACGTTACGACTTCGGCTTGACGAGCTTATATCTACGGCCTGAAGTCCGTAGTTTTACGCTCGGAAAGGATAAAAACTTGACTTGTGCATTGCAACATGATATCATCACAACTTGTGGTGGTATAGATATGAAAAACTTAAAAACAATTTTACTCTACATTTTTAATGCTCCAGCAGATTTTATTTTTAATAAAATAGAATCTATTGTGTCATTTACAAAAGAAGAACCTGACTATACTAAATATTACACAAACCTTGGAATGTATGACCTAGTTGTTATTGAACATAAAGGTTTAAAACTAATAGGAAAGCCCCAAGATTATTATCTTAATGAAATTAAAAAAATCAAAGCTTGTTATTTTTCAAGCAACTTTTCTACAAGACCTGTTTTATTAACTCTTGAAAATGTTAAAGACAAACTAGGAGATATGAGATTATTTGTTCATAAAAATGAACAAGATTTACTTAAAATATCAAAAGAGCTTAAGACAACTTGTGTTTTAACACTAATTAATATTTTCATTTCTGCGAAAGAAAGCAACTTACCTTTAGATAGAAAAAACTTAAAGGTTTTAAAAAATCAATATAAATATAAACTTAATGTATTAAGCAATTCTTTTATATAATTTGACAAAATTTATGAATATAATAGAATTCGTATTCTGATATTTATATTGGTATTTATTTATGAATAAAATTATTTGGGAAGAATCAAAATTTAGTGTTGGCAGTAACATCTTAGACATGCAACATAAAAAATTATTAAATATTTGTAATAAATTTTATGATTTAATTGAAAAAGAAGATAACAGCGAAAATGAAGAGGCAAATATTGAACGTGAATTTGATAATATAATGCATGAATTATCTCTTTATGCACTTCAACATTTTAAAACAGAAGAAGCACTACTTAAGAAATATAACTATCCAAATATCCAAGCACAACAAGATGACCACTATTCATATCAAGATGAACTAATTTCATATTTAAATGCTGCTTATCAAAAAAAACTTGATAAAAAAGAACTCTATTCTTTTCTTTATTCCTGGTGGACAGAACATATTTTAGTGAAAGATATGGAATTTAAATCATTTTTGATTGAAAAATGGGAAAAACAATCTTGATTTTTAATTAAAAATTACATATAATCAAAATCTAATATAAAAATGCCCATAATGGCAGCAATTTATTATCGATAAAAAATTAACAATAATGTTAATTTTTTTATTTTTTATCTATAAAATTAACATTATTGTTAATTTTTTTTATTTTCAAAATTAGGAATTATTATGAACAAAAAAATTATTATAAAATTAAATGAGTCGAAATTCGACTTTGAGACTTTGAGTGTTAACCTTTTTGAAACTTTTGTTTTAAATAGAAAAACCAACTTCACTGATATTAAAGCAACTCAAGAAATTGATACCTTAGAAATATTTCAACTTAAAGAATTAGCCTAAGATTCATCATTAAATACAAAAAATCCTTGAAATTCAAGGATTTTTTTATTTTTATATCTTTTGGTGCCTATAGCCTGAATCGAACAGGCGACCTACTGATTACGAATCAGTTGCTCTACCAACTAAGCTATATAGGCAAAAAACTAAACAAGTCTTCTTTTATTGATCACAATTTCCTCAGAGAAAAAATCATTTTTAATGCTTTTTACTATTGATACAATATTTTTTTTCGTTTCTTCATCTGGTATGATGTTATTAGTTTCTACATATTTATAATCATCGCTCGTTTTTGTTTCTATGTTTGTTAATATCTCCACACTTTCTGCGAACAAACATGGAATATTATCATAATCAACATTAGGAACATTTATTCCAATATACCTTGCCATACTATGTAAAACGACACAAATTAATATTCTTTCATCTCTTCCTAAAATTATTTTTTCATTTTTATCTGTATCTGATAGGTTTCTGTATTCATATTTGGTTATTAATGGAACCATTAAACTTTCTGCCATTCTTGCCAGAATTTCTAATGGCTTATCATAATATGAGAAATTAACAGTATCGGCTTTTTCTTTTTGTTTATCACTGTAGTTAATACTTAACTCATTTCCTAATGATAAAAAGAATCTTTCTTCATATACACTATGGTCTTTATATATAGCCAAATTATGAAAATTCATTATTTCTTTTAATTTTTTAGATAAGTTTTCATATAAATAAGGATAGATTTTTTCTTTTATTATCTCACCATTTAATTTATTGGTTTTCCCAACAATACTTTCCACAATATCATTCACACATATTCCGGAATTTATTTTTTTGTTACCCTCTACTGAAATTAAATATTCATTTTCTGATATTGTAAAAATAGCATTAGGATAATCGGAAACTTCCCAAATCACAAAATTAATAACCTCTGTTATTTTAGATCTCCATATTAACAGTTGCTGTTCTGGTTCAGTTAACTTTTCCCAATCTTCTTTTGGATTAGGCAAAGTATTATTAATAAAATCTAAAATTAGATTTAATTTAAAGTTTTGTATTGTATTGTTGATTTTACCATAAAATTCTTCTGAACAAACACCACCAATTGTTGCCGACATAGTTTCTGCCATTATTTGTAGTGGTTTATTATTAATCGGTTCATTATGAATTACACAATCTAATGCCAAATGGCTGAAGGTGCTAATATTCTTTTCATATTGTCTCTCCATGTAGAAATGGTGTATTGCCATTCTATCCAAAAAATGTGTATATTCATGTATCCATGCCAAATTAAGGTCTGGATCATTTGGATTTATGAAAATAGTAGAACTTGCATTGGTTTTAGACTGGAAACCACTCCAGTTTTGCTCTGACAAAAATCTATCAGAAATTATCAAACTTAAACTTTGATAACACCCCAAATTATCTAATGGCAGCCCCACTCTTTCCATAGATTTTTTAATAGCACTATATATGTTTTGTAAATTTGAAAAACTCTCATACCATGAGTTCTCATCAAAAAATACAATCGCACTTAAATTAAATTTTTTTATCATTTCTTCTGATAAAGAAATACATAAATCTTTATAAGTTTCACTATCTTTATTATATTTTTCTCTATCTAAATCCAATATGAAAATTTCTTTTATTTTTTTAAATGAAAAAAACTTTTCTACATTTTCTAATGACTCCAATTCTTCATCAAAAAATTTAAATATGTTGTGTTTAACTATATTCAATAAAACTACTGGCAGATCAATCCATTTTTCTTCAATGTATTTTTCAATAATATTTCTTTTTATTTCTTTTATGCCATCTAAAATACTTATTTCGAACTCTATCCTATTTTTTTCTTTTAAAAAAAATACATCGTCTTCTGACTCATCAAACAAGCTAACAATCATTGTTTTGGTATCTGAAATACAATTAGTGTAATTGTGTAAGACAACCACTTCATTTAAGAAAAATTTCTTAAATGAAATTAAAGATATTAGTCTATCTTTAGTATTTTTCCATGCTGTAACGTTATTGTTTTGTCTAATCATAAATTTTTAGTTGAAGAACAAAACAATACTACAAAAATGCAATTAAATCAAGGCTTATTTCCAGGTCTATTTTCCTGTTTTTCTTTGGTTGCTGTATCTATTACATCTATCGCATTTTTACCAATATTAGCAGCATCATCTCTGATTTTTCTAGCCACTGCCATTGTTGCTAAAATTCCAGCCGTTGCTTTTTTATCAGCCTCATTATCACGAATCAAGTTAGCTCTCTTAGTTGCGTCTTCTCCAACCTTTTTAGCATCCTCAACATAATCCACAACACCATTTCCAACCTCCTTAGCTTTTTCTACGGCTTTTTTAGTTGCTTCTCCAGCTAATTTCCCAACTGCTTCAGTGCCACCCTCTTTATATGCTTGTTTTGTTGTTTCAGCAACTTCAATTGCTTTGTTTGCGACTTCTGCACCAGCTTCAACAGCTAACTTAGCAGCATTTTTTACTCTATCAAATAGTCCCATTATTTTTCTCCATTTTATTTTTATATTAAAGTAATTATATCAATTAAAAAATTAAATTCAATTTTCGTTAAACTTTTTTAACATTAACAGAAGGCTTATTTGTTTTTTTATTATGTAAACTTTCAATCAACTTTTTATTTAATTCTTTTACCTGAAACATTTTTTCAACCACCTCATCTTTTTCTAGAGACTTAACAACATCTTTTTTATTTATATCTAAATCAAATATAAAATACTCTAATAAATTATAGTTTTTATTTATATAAGCCGCCCTAAATCCTACATCTTTAACAGCTTGTATTGTTACATGCTCTTTTAACTCTTCTGAAAACAATAAAAATTCAACCATTTTTATATTATTTCTTGAACAAGCTAATCTTAAAGCAACATTATTATCTATGTCTATCTTTATTCTTTCTTTTAGACTCTCACCTTCCAATAAAAATTTCAGCATTTCAAAATTAGACTGATTCACTGATGTTCTTAATCCAAAATTATCATCAATATGTATATCCACCAATTCTATTAATTTAGGCGAAGTTAATAAATATTTCACAACATCTAAACGATTTTCTTTAATAGCCCTCTTAAGACCTTCATCATTATTATTTATTTTAAAATTTATATGTTCTGTTATTTTTTCACTAGAAATAAGATATTTCACTATCTCCAAATGACCTCTACCACATGCAATTTTAAAACACTCATCATTATTGATATGTATACTTGGCTTGCTAAGTAAATCTGGTGATGTTAATAAATAATCTAATAAATCAACCTTACCGTTCTTACAAGAAAACAATAGTTTTTCTTCTAATTTTTCTTTTGAAAGTTTTTTAAAATCATATTGATGGGTATATTTCTTGTTTATCATTAAGTTATAAAACCTGTCTCATTTGTTGTTTATTCAAAAAATCTTAATCTAATCTTCTTAATTTCAATGATATTTTTAACCCGGTTTATTTTTAGACTTACTTGAATTTTCTTTTTCTTCAACTGACATCCTACCACTTATCAAATCAATCACCATAACTTTTGATTTAACTTGTTTTTCTGCTTCCTCAAACTCTTTCATCATTTTTTGATAATGAGAATCTTTTTGTATTTCTTCTTTGAATTTTTTTCTTTCTTCCTTAGTTTCAGCTAAATCTCTAATTTTTTTTAAATTTTCTTCAAAGACAGATTTATCAGCTAATGTGTTTTTAAACTCATTAATTTTATCTACAGACATGAACAAATCAAATTTATTTAATTGAGCATCTTCCCAATCCATATTGTTAAGAAATTCATCTTTTAATATTTTATACCTGTGATCTTCTATTTTATTAAAAACAGTTTCTTCCATTTTTTTATAAACTAAATTATCTACATAACCTCTAACTTCAGGAACTAAACTGCCTGCAAGAACAACAGAAAATGCAATGGCTGTTATATTTGCCCCTAATTTTAAAAATTTTAAATTTTTCATATTTTTACTTTTTATTTTTAATTTTATCAAATTATTTTAAAAAACAAAATTTAAATTACAAATTTTAATTTTAGTGGTATAATTAAAAAATATTTTTTGGAGATAATTTAATGGATGAAAAACTTAAACAATGGATTAATGACGGAAATCATTTACCTGACTTTCTAAAAGATTTTCATGACCAAAAAGATTTCTTCAAATTTCTTCATGAATCAGTTAAGGTTGAAGAACATGAAATGCTTAAAGACATCAATTGGATTCAAGGGCATTGCTACATTATTGATTGTTTTCTTCGCAAACTAGCCAAACATGGTTATACAATTCAAAAAAGTAGAAGTTCACAAAATTTTGAAGATTTAAATGAAGCTATTAAATCACATAATAAAACTCAATATGAACTATTAAGGAAAGCAATTTTAAACAATCAAAATCCTTAACTTATTAATTGGTTTTTTGTATAATTAAAATATTAAAAAAGGATTTAGTATGGAATATTTTTCAAAAACTTATGATGAAGATGAAGATGGATTTAATGGAAATTGTGAAGCATATGCTGTTTCAACCAAAAAAGAAAATTTACTTAATTGGTTAACCAAAGAAACTGCTGATGCCAACAAACTTTATAATATTATCAAAGAATTAACAGAAGACATTTTGATTATTAAAAATATCAATGTAGATGAAGAATTCCAAGGACAAGGTAATGGTAGTCAAATACTATGTGATCTAATTAATAATTCTTTTGCCAATGCTGCAATTTTAGTTTGTGACATAGGAGAAAGCCAAAAGGAAGGATTTGTTTTAGAAAGTTTTTATGAAAATCATGATTTTAAAACAATTCAAACCAACAGTGATTATCCACTTATGGTTTATCCACAAAACCTTGCAAAAAAAATTATCTCAAAACTTAATAACGAAAACAACTCAAAACAAAAACCGTAAAGGATTAATATGACAGAAAAAATTCATATCAATATTTAGGATGACTACTATGATGATGGTTATATCCCAGAAGGCGAAAAGCAAGAAACTTATGCTTATGTTGAATGCGACATTTCAGAAGAAGATGCTAAAAATGTATTGACTCAATTTCAAAAAGATCTAACCTTTCTCATCAAACCAGAATGGAATACTAATCTATCTTTAGATTTTTATGACTCAGCCAAGAAATATCCAAATCTTATTGGAACTGAATATGAAAGAATGCTATTTCAGCGTTGGCAATTATCAATTAAAAACTTAACTCACCAATCAAGAGAACATTTGGTTGAACAACTTAAAAATAAAGAATTAAGCTACCACAATATTCCAATCATTGTTTATAGCGAGTTTTAAAAAACAAGCCCCAATTTGGGGCTTTAATTTTATTTAAATTTAGGTTTTTTATTTTGATGTTCACTAAAAGCTTCATTTGGTTTTGAACCTACATAAACTATATGTTCAACTGTAGAAGGGTTAAGCAATTTTCTTCCTTCTTCCATAGCCTTTTGTTTATTATCTGATAAAACATCCACAGTTTTGTAGGGTTCTTTATGTCCATAATGGCATAATCCAACTGTATGAATTCCATTAGGAATATACTTAGGAATATGTCTGAAATCTAACTTATGAACTGGCATGTATTTCACACAACCTTCAAAGGCAGGATGATTTTCATGTCTCATAATTTTTGGTTCTCTATTTATTTCAACAGAAACATCTAATCTCTGAGAAGGATAGAATGGAGAAAGTGTTAAGAATTGAACATTAGATTGCTTAGGCTTACCTTCAATCCAACGAGAATCTTCATTTCTTGGAACTTCACAATAAAACTCAGCATTTTCTGGGTGTTTTGTTCCAACACCATGTTCTTGCATCCAAGTATAACCATCTTTGTCTAAATAAATTAAGTGAGTTTTTTTGCGTTCCATTTTTATTTTTTTCTGTTGAATGTTCACATATTTTAACAGAAAATTTTTATTATACAAACTTAATATTTTTGTTAAAAAATTAACTTTTTATTTAAATAATTTCTGCTATAATGGTAAAACATACTAATAAAAACAAGGTTTAAAATGGAACAAAGAGAATATTGGCAGGGAAACATTATTAAATTATTATCTGATAATGAGGTATTTGTTTTTGGTTCAAATCCAGAAGGTATTCATGGAGCAGGTGGTGCTAAGGCAGCATTATCATTTGGTGCTCAAATGGGAATTGGCAGAGGTTTGAAAGGAAATTCTTATGCTCTAGTTACTAAAAACCTTCATGCTGGCTTTACAGAAAAATCTACTGGCATTACCTACCCAAAAGAAGGTTATTGCTCTGTATCAGAAGCACAAATTAAATCAAATATTGATGAACTCTATGAATGTGCAAAACAGAATATAGAAAAAAAGTTTCTCATTACATTCCAATATGAAACTTGGCCTAATGGTTCACCAAAGAAAAGCTTGAATGGATATACCTCTGAAGAAATGTTTCAAATGTTTGTTCGTAATGACATTCCTTCAAATATTGTTTTTCATGACAGCTACAAAGAAAAACTTGAAAAAGTATTAGTTTCTAACAAATCACAAGCTAAAGATAATAGTGGTGATGTTATCGCTTTTACTAAAGTATCTCTTCCTTTTGGTTGGATGGGCAATATGGCTCCCTATCCAGTTACACACGAGGGCATTGAATACAAAACAACCGAAGCACTTTTCCAAGCTTTAAGATTTACAAAACATCCAGAAATACAAGAAGAAATTCGCAATCAAAAATCTCCCATGGCTGCTAAAATGGTTGCCAAACAATACAAAGACTTATTAATTAATGATGGTTTTGAAATTTTAGGAAATAAAGATGTTGAAAACATGAAACTGTGTGTTCAGTTGAAACTTGAACAACATCCTGAATTAGCTCAACAACTTATTGAAACAGGAAATAGACTTATTATTGAGGATTGCACAAGCAGACCTCAAGGTTCAGGTTTATTTTGGGGTGCTGCCTATCAAAATAATCAATGGGTTGGCAAAAATGTATTAGGGGAAGTTTTAATGGAAGCCAGAGCAAAACTACAAAATAATCTTTCTGAAAAAACAGAAATTTCTCAAGTTGTAGAACAGCCTAAACAATATACTTTCTTTTTCCATTTGACCTCTCCATTTAGCAATTTTCACCCCGCAAAATTTGAATACAAGGGCTATACCTTTATTTCTAATGAACAGTTCATGATGTTCAGTAAGGCTAAGAATTTTAATGATGAAGTCTCTGCTCAAAAAATCATTGAAATCAACAATGACCCTTTGGCTAAAGATTTTATTGAAGGTACAATTTCTAGAACACAAATTGTTAAAGATAGAGAGCTTTCAGCACAATGGCAAAATCTTATGATGAAAGCTAAAAAGTTAGGACGTGGTGTTCAAAATTATGATGAAGAATTTTGGGAAAACAGAAGATACAAAATTGTTCTTTTCGGGGCTAGAGAGAAGTTCAAACAGAATTTAGATTTAAAAGAAATTCTGATGGCAACAGGTGATTCTAGAATGATAGAGAGTAATCCCTATGATTCACTGTGGGGGGTAGGACTTGATGAAGCAACTGCCAAAATAACACCACCAGAACAATGGCCTGGAACGAACCTATTGGGTAAAATTTTAGATACTCTTAAATATGAATTCAAAAATGAATTGTTGAAGAAGCCTAAGCCGTAATAATAAAAAGCATATAGGTGCTTTTGGTTTATCTAATTTTATGATTTGATTTTTTTGAATTATCCGCAGAAAATTTTGAGCGTAGTGTTTCTATATTATTTAATAGAAAACTTTTTTTTAATTCCACATTAGTATTTGTTGGCATTGCAGAATCTATACCATTTTTAATTTGTGACCACATATCTTCCCATGCATCATTTAATTTTTCTCTCATTCCAGATTGAGGATACAAATCACTATCATAAGAAGAGCCTACTATAATACAATCTTTTTTTGAAGATTTTAATTTATCATATAAGAATGTTTCAAAACTTCTCGCAAAAGTTTCTACAGTTGATTGGGTGTAATCATCTAACTGTAGATGTTCATCGGATTTTTTTGCAAAATCCATAAATTGATTTTCTTCTAACGATTGATTATCTATTTTATTAATATATAAATCACATTGAGCTTTTAAAAATGAAAAGTAACGAGTCGGATGTGGTTTTTGTAATAGCTCCGATACTGACATTTCAAATAATTCTAAGGATTTTTCTCTATCTTTACTTTTTTTATAGTTTTTTTCAAATTGCAAAGATATTTTTTCAATGTTTGAATAAAAGTTATTAGAGTCTATAGCATATCTTTCAAAAAAGTTAGCTGCTGATTTTAATGAATTAGAAAGATTATGTTCTGAATAAGTCTGCTCTTTTTGATTAATTATCTCTTTAAATTCAAATAATTTATTATATTCTGGCAGTACATTTTTAAGCAGTTTAATATTTGCGTTATCCATTAATTCAGTAAAAGAATAATCTCTTATGCCTAAAGATCCTTCAATGAAGTGCATCCATTCATGAGCAAATACTTCTGCCTTATTAATTACCATTTTATTGCGAACACTGCTATTTCCTGGAGTGTTTTTCTTATCATAACCAACATATCCTGTAAAATCGCCTTCCTCTGTTTTATAATTGAGATTCAAGGCATTTAATCCTATTTGCTTTGGACTAATATTTAGAACCTCACACATGGATTTAACACCTTTTTCGAATTTTTCTAAAAATTCATCAGGGTTGAAATTGGGATTTACAGATAGTGAAGATAAGGAAAACTTTTCAACATGTTCTTTTAATTTTTGCTGTAACTCTTCTTTATTTTTAATATATGGACTATATCTGTTATACTCAATAAAACCATTAAGCTCACTCCAAGAGTCTTTTGAGTTCCAATCTATATTGGCATATTTTAAGTTTCCTACCAACTTTAATATATTTTCTTTAGATAGATTATTTTCTTTATTCTGCTCTTGTAGTGAATTAAATAAGTCTTTTGGAATAGATTTTAATTCTTTAATGAGAGAATTAAAGTCTTCAGCATTTAGTAGGATATTTTCTAATTGACTAGATAATTTATTGTTTCCTTGGGAACTTATAACAAAAAATTCTGGAGTGTGCTGATTTAACAGCATATAAACATAAGCTCCCAATGGAGACTTAAAATTACTCTTATAAGAATCTATAATCTTATCTGTCTCCATTAGATTTCCTTACAAATATGGTTTATTTTTATTTTCCATTCCTATTTTAGCTTTTGGAAAGAAGCAACCTTTTGTTCCCTTTATTGTAATCTCAATAGTGTCCAAAAATGCACTTATATCTTTTTCTTCATTAATTTCAGGATCAGTTTTATCCTTTACAATTTTATTATCCAATAGAGAATAAACTAATCCAACTCTATCACCATCTTTATTTGGAACAAACCATTCAACAGATATTTTTTCAGCAGTACGATTAGAGACTATATCAGCAATAGATTCTTTATCTTTATTTTCAATGTTATAAACCATTGTTCCTAAAAAATTTAATTGCTCATCATTCCAACCACATTTCTTAAGAATATGTATTCCAATATTGTCCATATTTTTATCCTTTATTTCATTATTAATTTTATGTTATTGTTATTTAAAGTCAAATATGTATTTTAAGATTTGTAATTAAAATAAAAAGATTAAACCTATTAAGTAAAGTTTTAGATACACTAATTATATTTAAATGTAAGTATTGTGGAAAAAAAGTAAATACTGATGTACATTCCATTAGAACTAATCTCAAAAGTTTTGAGGTTAAGCAAGGTTCTGCCTGCAAAGGTACATAAAGGCAAAATATTTAGAAAAATAAAGTTGGATTTTAGTAGTAATATATAATATTTAATTTATAATGGTAAAATATTTGGAAGAAATCTTTAGGTTAATTTAATCAGATTGATATTTTTTGTTTTTATTTAATTGTCAACAAAATTTTCAGTATACACAACATATTGACAATACATATCTTTTTGGGATAGAATTAACCCATATTATTTAATGGAAACGAATAAATGAAATTTCAGCAAAAAACATTAGAGCAAAAAACAAAGGATGCAATGTCCTGTGTCGGCTCTTTTGTGTTCGTTTCTAACATAATTATATCCAATATAATTATCGCTTAAGCGATAGTTAATATTTATTCAACCCTGGTCTGGGTACAACAGTTAGGCCAAAATCAAAAAAACTAAATTGAATACAAAATTGGAGAATAATCATGGAAAAAAATTTTAAATTATATATGGCTCAAAGTGGGCGACCCGTTCAGCAAGATAAACAATATGCTAATACTGTTTTGAAAAAATGGGATGAATTAGACTTATACACTACTGTTAATCAACATTTACATCAAGAAAATCAAAAACCATTTGTTTTTGTGGATGGTCCTCCTTATGCCAATGGTGGTGCTCACCTAGGACATGTCTTAAATAAAGTGTGGAAAGATTTAACTGTAAAATCTCAATGGTTCTTGGGGAACGAAGTCCAATGGACTCCAGGTTGGGACTGTCATGGCTTACCACTTGAATTACAAGTAGATAAAAAGCATCAACAATCTTCTATGGAAGATAAAAAGAAATATTGTAAAAATCTTGCTTTACGTAGTGTTTTATTACAAAGAAAAGATTTTAAAAGTTTAGGGGTTCATGCTGATTGGAATAATCCTTACCTTACTTTGTCTCCAAAAATGAGACAAGCAAGTTGGAAAACAGTTAAGTCAATGTATGAGCAAGATTTGTTACAGTATAAAATGTGGCCTGTTCATCATTGCCCAGCTTGTGGTTCTTCATTAGCTGAAGCTGAATTGGAATATTCCAATAAAGAAAGGTTAGAGCTTTATTTTAAATATAGCTTAGGTGAAAATGAATTTGCCTTAGTTTGGACAACAACTCCTTGGACTTTACCTATGAACCAAGCTTTAGCATTTAATAAAGACTTTAATTATCAAGTTTGGGCTAAAAATGAAGAAGTTCTTTATGTAGATGAAAATTGTTCTGAAGCTGTTCTGCAAATGTTGTTGGAGAATGGCTATTCACAAAAAAATCTTGTTAACGGAGATTTCTTTGTTGGCAAGAAAGGACTTTCTCCTTTACTTCATCAAGAAACATCTGTTCTTCATGGAGAATTTGTATTAACTGGTCAAACTGGATTTGTTCATGTAGCTGGTGCTCATGGTGTAGAAGACTATGAGTTAGTTGTTTCTAATAAATTGGTTCCATTAAACTTTTTGGATAAAAATGGAAGATATGAAGAAAATGAATATTTACCTAAAGAATTCTGGGGACAAAAAAATACATCTGTAAATGAATTGGTTGTTAAACAACTGGGAGATCTATTAGTTAAGAAAGTAGTCACTCAAGTTGAAACGGCTCATTGCTGGAGACATAAAACAAAAGTCTATTATCAAGCTACTTGGCAAGTTTTCTTGGATTTAGAAAAGCTAAAACCAAGAGTTGCTTATATGTTAGAAAATAGTTCTTTGAGTGACTATGTTCGTAACAACTTGAAAGCTATGTTATTAGGTCGTCCTCATTGGTGTTTGAGTCGTCAACGTTATTGGGGAACTGAGTTGAATTTACTTGTTGATAAAAAAACTCAAAAATTAAGTCCTCTTACATCTAATTACCTTGATTTCTATGCCAACGGACATCCAGAAAAAGCAGAAGAGTTATTACAAAATAATAAGCATCTTTATGCTGTAAAAGATGTTTTGGATGTTTGGTTTGATTCTGGTAATGTTGTTTTTGCTTTGGGTTCAGAAATGGGATTCAAGCAAGCAGATATGGCTCTTGAAGGTAAAGACCAATATCGTGGTTGGTTCCAATCACTATTATGGATGCAAGCAGTTCACCATAATGAACTTCCATACAAAAATCTCTTAGTTCATGGTTTTGTTTTGGACGAAAAGAAAATGAAGTTTTCCAAGTCTTCTGGTAATGGCTTAACAGCCAAACAAGCTGTAGACTTATTTGGTGCTGACATGCTAAGACTTTGGGCAGCTATGCAAGAAGAACATACTGATGCTGTATTTTCTGATAGCAAAATGAGTGAAGCTAAAACTTATTATCAGAGATTGAGATTAAGTTTACGATTCTTATCTAGTAATGCCTATAAAAAAACTTTTGAAGAACATCAAAGTAATTTAGCTAGTCTAATGCTGGATGAAGAATTTGATTTTTACAGTTATTCCTTGTCAAAAATGGAAGAACTCAAAAAAGAATTCTCATATGAATTAGCACAATTTGAATACAAAAAAGCATTACAACTTCTTTATTTCTTTAGCGATAAGTTTCTAAGTCAATATGTATTTGAGGTTATGAAGCAACCCCTATACTTAAAAGGTGAAGAAACAAAAGAAAAACTCATGGTTCAAACATGTGCTTATGAGCTATTATATCAAATGCTTAAAATGGTTTCAGTGTTTTGTCCTTTTGTGGCAGAAGAGTTCTTTGACGAAACTTCATTTAATTCCTTTGGCAGTGTTTTCTTACTTCCTACTGTCAATAAAACATACCAACCAAAACTAGATTGGGAGTTTGCCACAGAATTAAGAAAAATGATGAACACCAAATTGGAACCGATGCAGCAACAAAAACTCGCAAAGGGAAGCAGCCAATTACATTGTGATTTTAAACTCAATAATGATGGTGTTAAAAAGTGGAAACAATTAAGCAAAGTTATGCCTTATCAATACTGGTTAGGAGTAAGCCTCGCAACAGTTTCCTTAAGTGAAGAACAAAATGTCAAACTCTACAACTTAAATCTTGATTGTGACTATCATAAATGCCCAAGATGCTGGAATTATGACAAAAAAGAAAATTTTCTAAACGAAGTTTGTTCACATTGTCACGAAGATGCATAAAAAAAATAACCCCTAATGAATTAAAAAATGTACAATAGGGGTTATTTTTATTTAATTGATTAAATATCTAGAATTTTTCTACTATTAAATCATTAATAAGTTTATTTAAAATCGTTTTTTGTAACTTTAACCACAAATGTACGTTTACCTGAAGCATTGAATTTTTCTCTGCTTCTTGATATGCCGCTTCGTGCATTTTTCTTATATTTTCAGAAGTCTCTTCTATTTTTCGTGACACAATTTTATTTTCACTTTTATTGTTATCCATTTTTTCCTCATTTTTATAAAAATTATGCTTATAATAACAAACCTAATATTAAATTCAAAAAACAACCTAATTTTATTAATGGTTAGTATATTGTTTTTGGCGATTAAATTGATATAATTATTTTAAAATTTATTTAAAGCAAATTAAAATTTTCTTTTCAAAAACAATAAATATTTAATAAAAATCACTCATAAAAAATGAAATTCAGCCTAAAAAAAGAAGATAGAAAATTTAAAGACCAAAATCCAGAAGATTTGAATTTTAATAACGAATCCAATAAAGAGGAAATTATTCAAGAAATAAAAGAAGAAGAATTTAACCCTTGGGATTATGTAAGAGTTGTGAATGTTAAAGGGGAACCTGAATATCAAGCGACTTCAGATGAAAAGGTTGTAATTGGACATAGAGCAAAACCCAATTCTAGGAAATAAACATCCAATGAAAGTTCAATCAATGAAGGAACGGGATAGGGTTATTAATGAATATAAAAAAGATTTAGACGCTGATTTAGAGGTTCAAGGACCAATGTATCAAGCACTAAAAGAGGTGGCGAAAGATATTGTAGATAATAAGCAAAAAATAGCATTTTCCTGTTTCTTCCTTCCTTTTCTTTCATTTAATACATTTTAATAGTAAATATTGTCCATAACTTTTAAGGAATAAACAATGAAGTTCAGTCTAAAAAAAGAAGATAAAAAACATAAAGACACAAATCCAGAAGATTTGAATTTTAATAGTGAACAAAATAAAGAGGAAATTGTTTTAGAAAAAACGGAAGAATTTAATCCGTGGGACTATGTTCGTGTTGTTAATGTTAAAGGTGATCCCGAATATCAAGCTAAAGATGATGAAAAAGTCATAATTGGACATAGGGCAAACCCAATTCTAGGAAATAAACATATAATGCTTGAAAAAACAATGAAAGAGCGAGACAGAGTTATTGCAGAATATAAGAAAGATTTAGAGGCAGATTTAGCAATACAGGGACCTATTTGGCAAATACTTAAAGGTATTGCAAAAGAAATTGTCGAAAACAAGCAGAAGTTCGCAATATCCTGCCACTGTTCACCCATTCTTTCATTTAATACATTTTAATACTAAATCTTGTCCATAACTCTGTTTTGACAAATTTGATTAAAGATAATAAAATTCAATTAATATATATTGAGGGATAATCATGTCTGAAGTAAAAATTAACAATCAAAATGGAACAACTACAACTTTTAATTTCAAATTTGATAATGGTTTGCCAACCAAACCTATAGTTAGTCCAGAATACAAAACAATGTTTTCAGAATCAGAAAACACTCATGTTATTTTTATTAATTTAAAAAATAAAGAATTAGAAGATTTAGGGAATCTGAAAATAGAAGGATATTTTTATGAGAATGATAATGAAACTGGAGAAATTTGGTTATTCATTAATGATAAATATCTTGTAATAGAAAATTTAAATGTTAAAATTATAGAAGAGTTTGAAAATAAAAATTTAGGATTTGCTTTCTTCAAAGAAGATAAAAGTTTAATAAAAAGCATAAAAATAAAATGACGGAATTCAATATAAATTCGAATAAGAAAATACTATTTAATAATGGAATAATAGAAGAGTCATATGCACTTCCAAAAGATTTATATGAGAGTAAGTTTAAACAAATAACAGAAAAAATTAATTTTGATAAAACAAATACAAAAAAACTAGAAGAAATAATAAGTAAAGTAATAAATAAACATTTCAATATATTATCTCAAGTTAATCTACCAGAAAAAATAGATATTGAATTTTTAAGAACAGGAAAATTAGAGCAATTTTTTCACTCGTTAAGTTGGAATAAAAATAAAAAAACATATGCAGAATTAAAGCAGCCGAAATCGTACTCAGAAAAAATTCCCAAAATAATCATATCAACAGATTTTGTTCAAAATTTTTTTAATATAAATTTTCGTATATTTGGGCATGATTTCTTAGATAAATTAAGAAAAGAATTTAATAACGAAAATAAAGAAAAAACAAAGGAAATTGTAACTGAATTAACTTTTATTCATGAATTAGGACACATTGTTTTTAATAGTAAAATTAAACATACATTTCTAAAATATGGAAATGAAATAAAAGATGAAAAGTTACCTACAATTAAAAACTTATCTAGATTGATTAATGAAGGTTTTGCAGATGGATTTTGTACCTATTTAGCCAAGTTAGATTTTCCAAATGAGGAAATATTTTTCAAATACAAAAAAGTAAGAGAAGAAACAGAAATTGAAAAGCTGGATAAATTAACACCAAAACAAAAAGAAAATGCTAAAAATAATATCCAGGTTTATGAAGTTGTTGGAATTTTTTATAAAATAAAAACAATATCAGAGTTAAATGTAGTAAATGATATTTTTGAAATTTCATTACAAAATGCGTTAAAGGTTGTTGGTGAAAGAATTAATCAATCTACCGAACTTAAAAATAATCTAGAAAAAGAATTAATCATTTTAGATAGACATGGGATTTTTCAATTTAATCAAAATAAAAGTTTAATTCAAAATTTAGAAGATAACATAAGGTTTCAACTAAATAATCCATTTTCACCATTGTTCGCAAAGCCAGAAGTTAAAACAATTGAAAATAACGAAGAATTAACATTAAAAGAAAAATGTATAAATAAAATTAATTATTTTTTAAATAAATTTAGAAAAAATACTGATCAAAATGACAATAAATTAAAATTTTTAAGGAATAAAAATGGAAATTGTTCAAGAAAAAACGGAAGAATTTAATCCGTGGGACTATGTTCGTGTTATAAATGTTCGTGGAGAACCTGAGTATCAAGCAAATTCAGATGAAAAGGTTATTGTAGCCCATCGTGGAAATCCAATTCTTGGAAACAAACACCCAATGAAAGTTCAAACAATGAAAGAGCGAGATAGGGTGATTGCTGAATATAAAAAAGATTTAGATGCTGATTTAGAAGTTCAAGGACCAATTTATCAAACCCTAAAAGAAGTTGCTAAAGATATTGTAGATAATAAGCAAAAAATAGCATTCTCTTGCTTTTGCCTTCCATGTGATTGCCATGCTCAGAAACTACTGCCTGTTGTTATTGAAATGGCAAAAGAAATTTTAGAGCAAAAATATGGCAATAAAAATCGTATGAAAATATAATTATTCACAATATAAAAGATTTTTCTTCAAAAAAAGAAACAACAATATCTTTTATATCTTTCGTAATTAATGTATGGTTTTTTGAGTCAATTATTTTTATATAATTATTATCAAGTATTTTGTGTTCTATATTTATTTGATGATTTGGATAATTTGATTTTATTACTTCTCCACTAACAATATAATATATTGTTTTTTGGAATTGAAATAGAAATATCATATAGTTCTTTTAAAAATAAGTACCCTTGGTCATTTGTTATAAAAAAAGATTTCCAATTTATTTTTTTTACAAAACATAGGACATAAAATGAAACTTAAACTTGTATCTTTCCCTGAAGATTTTGGTCGCATGGGTATTCCCAACGCATATATTTATGGTCTAGATGATAATGGTTTTGCTTATCTTGCCATGAGTGATTTAAACCAGGAATATCCACCTCCACCATTTATTTTAGCACCCCTTGAAGTTGTCTTTGAACCAGCAAAAAATCAAAAATATATTGTTTTAGAAAAGATTCTTGCCACAAAACCTATGGACGAATGGAAAGTTAACGACCAATTCTTTGGTGGCATGGGCAATTTAGGCACCCATATCGGGTAGTTTGATGTTCAGGTGAATATTACCTATGATTCTAAATAAATCAAGCAATTAAACTTGTTTTTTTGGAGTTAAGCCAAAAACAGCCATTTTTCCTATATCGTTAGCAAAATCTGGCTTAATTCTATAAATCACTCTTCCAACTTGTGTCATTTGGGTTCTTCTTCTGTCCATGAAGTGCTGCATGATTGGATCATCTTGGTTGTATATTTTTATTTGCTGTATCTATTTTTTATTCTTTTTATTTAATTATAAAAGAAGCATTTAAAAAATTAAAAAATAAATCTATTAACCAAAAATTATTTGTTAAGTTATTTTAATTTGTTAAAATATTAATTATGAAAAACTATATATCAGAAAACGAAACTGTTCCTTATATTTTTGAACTGCTAAAACTGTTCAAAACAGATAAGCATATTGAAGCTATTGATTTAATTAAATCTAAAAACATAGACCCACAACATTCAGAAAACATTATTTCTGACTATTCTGCTCTTTGGCTAAAAGAACCATACATTATTGATTTTTTCAAAAATATAGAAGAATTGGGCGGTAAACCCTTCTCTCACAATAGTATATTAAAAAACTGTATTCAACAGGAAAAAAACAATGCTGTTCAATATTTAATAGATAAAGGCGCTCTTGAATATTGTAAAGATGATATTGTCTATTTTATCAATATGGCAGTCATGAATCATGTAAATAAAGAATTAATGAACATTCTCACTAAACATATTGATTTTTCAATTCATAACATGCAAAACGAGGAAAATCCTAGTTTTGTTAATATTGCAATTAAATATTCAAACAAAACTATTATTAATAATTTATTTGAATCTAAAGAAATAGAAAACTATTTGTTTAAGCCCGAAACAATTAGAATATTAGAATCATGTAAAGAAAAAGAATTTCAAGATTTCTTTATTTCTAAGGTAGCTAAAATTTACTCCTTAAAATCAGATGACTACCTTAATGACAAATATGAAAAGGGTGATATAGAATGTATTTTTAAAAAAATGCAATACGACATTTTGAATAAACATTTGCCCACTAATTCAAACAATAAAAATAAAGCAAAAATATAGCCCCAATGCTTATAATAAAAAATTTATTAAAATTTAAAATTGACTTGCCCCCATTTTTCTTAGACTATACAAAAATAAAATTACTTAATTTATTTAGGAGAACTATTTAATGAATGTGGGAACAATGGAAATAATAGCAGGAGTTATCTTTGCACTATCTGTTATTCATATTTTCTCTACTAAATATTTTGAACATTTAGCTCACACACAGCCAGAACATGCAGGGCTTTACCACTTACTTGGTGAAATTGAAGTCGTATTCGGCTTTTGGGCTTTAGTTCTTATTTTATTTATGTTTGGTATTGATGGTAAAGCCAAAGCAGTAGACTATATGAACACACGAAACTTTACTGAACCCATGTTTGTGTTCGTAGTAATGGTTATTGCTGCGACTCGTCCAATTTTGCAAACTGTGATGATGTTCATCAATAAACTTGCCTCTTTTGTGAAGCTAAAGGGAAGTATTGGTTTCTATTTTATTGTGATGACATTAGTTCCAATTTTAGGCTCCTTTATTACAGAACCTGCCGCAATGACTTTGGCAGCACTTATTCTTTCTGACAAAATCTTTTCTCAAGAAATTTCAAATAAACTAAAGTATACAACTTTGGGGGTTTTGTTTGTTAACATTTCTATTGGCGGAACACTTACAAATTTTGCTGCTCCACCTATTCTAATGGTTGCTAATACATGGGAATGGAACACAACTTTCATGTTTAACAATTTTGGTTGGAAAGCAGTTATTGCCTCTACAATCAATACTTTGTTTGTAATTGCAATTTTCTATAAAGAACTGTCTTCTATTAACATAAAAACCACAGTTACTGATCGTGAAAAGATTCCTTTTTCTATTGTTCTAACTCACTATTTGTTCTTACTTGCAACTGTTGTTTTTGCTCACTACCCACCAATTTTCATGAGTATTTTCTTGTTCTTCTTGGGTGTTACTTATGCCTACCAAAAGTATCAAGATAGACTTATGCTTCGTGAAGGTTTATTGGTTGCCTTTTTTCTTGGTGGTTTGGTTGTATTGGGTGGTAAACAACAATGGTGGCTACAAGAAGTTCTTATGAGCATGAGTAGCACCCAAGTGTTTTTTGGAGCAATTGGTTTAGGTTCATTTACTGATAATGCTGCCATTACTTACCTTGGATCACTAGTCTCTGGTCTTAGCGATGAATTTAAGTATGCTTTAGTCGCTGGTGCTGTAACTGGTGGCGGTATGACTGTCATTGCTAATGCCCCGAATCCAGCAGGTGTTGCTATTTTGAAGAATCACTTTGAAGAAAGCACCATTCAACCACTAAACTTAGCATTAGCAGCAATATTGCCAACTTTTGTGGCAGGCTTGTGTTTTATGTTTTTATAATTTAATAACTTGATTTATTGTCTTAGGAGATTTTTGTATGCCCTCAAATTTGCCAAAGTATGCCAAAACAGAACAAGGCATGATTGTTTTCTCAAACTGCATCAATCATGCTGATGCTGTTAATCACATTTTCGGAGAAATTGAACCACTTTCTCTAGGCTTCATTAAGTTTTTCAACCAAAATGAACATGTTTGTTTTGAGCTTTTCCAAAAGAAGAAAAAAGAAACCCTGGACGAACCTACAGTTTTAATTTCATCAAATCAAGATTGTATGTGCTTAACAAACAAATCAAAATACATTGTCACTTCTTCTCGCTTCATCATCTTCCCCACTAAACTATCCCATAAACACGTAGCCAACACAATGTTCACTGACTTTATAATTCAAGGTGCTGGTGAAGTCACCTTCCAAGTCAAAGAAAATCAACCCCACATTATTTGCTCAGAAAGCATTGAAGACAATCAACTTCATATTGAACATAGAGACTTTGATTCTAAAATATTGGAAGATGCTTTTGATATTTTAATTTATCATTGAACTACCCCCGTCCTTTAGGGCGGGGTGTTACGGACTATTTTGATAAAATAATTAAGGAAATAAAAAAAGACCGAATTTCGGTTTTTTTTATTATAATTTTTAACTATTAATCACTTAGCTTTTCCAACTCTTTCTTAAGATTCTTCTTAGCTAATTCTTCGTAATGAGAAAACTTTTCATATTCAAACAACTTTTCATCGTTGATTAACTTCTCCAAAGCTTTCTTTCTATGCTCAACATAAACAGATTGCTCAACATATGAATATTCTTTACGAACATTCTTAGCATACTTTTTGTAGATTTTCTTATCTTGAGCAAGAATAGTCAAATCAATGCTTCTCATGATTTTTTCTTCTTTTGTGTATCTCTTCTTATCTACAAAATGTTGAGTGGAAACAACCATCTTATAAGCAGGCTTAAACTTCTCACCTAAAGTTTCAAGCAACAATTCAGCACTTAAAACTTCATCAGAAACTTCTTTCTTAGCACCATAAACAATATCATGAGCCAAAATCGCAGCACACAACTGTTCATAGTTGATTCGCTCATCTGAATTTTTTTGCAACCAAATCATTTCCTGCAAGCAATGAGCGATATGTTCTAAGTTGTGATAATGACGATCTTCCTGGGAATAGTTAGAAAAAACTAACCTTAGGAAATCATCCAAATTTTCATGTTCAATATTGGATTTCGCAACTTTGGCAATAAAATCTTCCACCACCTTCTTATAGACAGGATATGGCAAGAATTCTTTTACATGCCAGTGCCAACCAACAGGTCCCATCAGAGACTTTACAAAAGAAGAAGAGACACTCTCCAAATCTCTTGGCGGCATCACGAAAACTGTCTTGGCACCCCCAAGGACATCTACATTTGTCTTTTGGATTAATTCTTCGTAGTCAAAGTCCATAGCACTACGAATACCTCTAATTAGATGGCTTGCCCCAACTTGATATGCTTTCTTAGCAACATATTCATTAGAAACAATAATTACTTCCACCCTATCACCAAAACCACGGAAAGCACAAGACTCTTCAATCATTTTTTTTCGCTCTTCAGCAGTAAACATGGTTTTCTTAGAAGCATTTTCCGCTACAAATACGGCAACCTTCTTAGCAATTTCCAAACCTTCTTGAATAACCCATAAATGACCATTAGTTAATGGGTCAAAACTTCCAGCGAAAACAATTTTTTCCATAAATTAACTCCTACTAATCTTTTAGGAATTATGCTCCTTATTTGTATTTTTGGCAAGAATTTATTTATATTTTTGACAGTAAATAATTAAATCTTTATAGTTTTATGTTAAAATGTATCAATCTTAAAATCAATATAAAACTATGAACCTACTTAATCAATTATCATCAAACCATCTTGATATTGTTGGAGATGTCCACGGAGAATTTGAAGCTTTAACTAATCTTGTTAAACATCTAGGCTATGATACCAATGGTTATCATCCACAAAATAGAAAATTAATTTTTATTGGGGACTTGGTAGACAGAGGACCAGACAGCTATAGTGTAGTTATGTTTGTTAAAAATATTATTGAACATAATAATGGTCAAATGGTTTTAGGAAATCATGAACTTAATCTATTGCAGCACAATGCTAAAAGTGGAGCAGGCTGGTATTTTGATGAGCAAGCTCACAAAGATATAGATTATTCACCCTTTAAAAAAGTAAATCAAAAAGAAAAAGAAGAAATTTATAGCTTTTTATCAAAACAACCTATTGCCCTTGAAAATGAAAACTTAAGAATTGTTCATGCTGCTTGGGTACAAGAGAAAATTGATGCCATAAAAAACATTCCACTTGGGCAAGCAGGTTCAGCCTATATTAATTTTGAAAAAAATATTAATGCTTTTATTAAATCTTCAGGTCTTTTAGATAGATACTATTTAGAACAAGAAGAATGGGAGATGGAACTAGAGGATTATTATTCAGAAATTCCTTTTCTAGAAAACACTTGTGAGTATAATCTTATTCATCAGATGAACAACCCAATTAGAGTGTTAACTTCTGGTGTAGAAGTAAGAGCAGAAAATAAGTTTTATGCCAGTGGAAAGTGGAGATTTGTCCAAAGACAGAATTGGTGGGACTTTTACGAAGATAAAAAACCTGTTATTGTGGGACACTATTGGAGGAAACACAATTCTGAATTGACTCATAATGATGAAAATATTTTCACATCAATTCCAGAAAATTCTTGGCATGGAAAACATAAAAATGTTTATTGCGTTGACTATTCTGTTGGGGCTAGATTTCTCGAAAGGAAACATAAAGTTAGCTTTGGAACATATGGCAAATTGGCAAGCATTAGCTTTCCTGAGAAAAAAATTACATTTGATGATGGTTTTTCCTTAGAAACTGATTGACAAACATATGTTTTAACTTCTATATTTAAGACTCATAATAAATTTATTTCTTTACGAGTTAGCATATGAATATTAAATATATAAATAATATTATAGGGATTTCCCTTTTTAGCATTTTTTTAACTGGTTGCCAAACCATGCAACCCTTTCAATCTTTAGAAAAAAAAGAAGAACAAAAAACATCTATTTATTCAAGTTCAAATATTTCAGAACATGTAGAAAATTTTTCAAACACAAAACAAGCATCTAAAAAATTATCTGAATCCAATAAATCTTATGATGGAATTTTAAGTGATGAGCAGCCAATAAAATCATTCCCAATACCAGAGCCAAGTTTAGCTCGTGGTGGTAGAACCATCAATCCAGATCCAAATGTTCAACTTATTTCTCCACCTACAAGCATACCCAAACAAAAATATGCTGTTCCTGAAGTCGAACAAAAGGAAGATTATAATCCACCCTCTCCTACTGTACATTCCAAACATACAAAAGATAGCAAAAACAAATCAAAAAGGGCTATCGCTCAAAAATCTAGCAAGACTTCCAAAATAACAACCAAACAAGTTGTAAGTAAGCCTTCCAATACAAAAACAAATAAGATTGAAAAATCTAATAAAACACAAGCAACCACCAAACAAACAAAAGGTAAAAGTGTTCATACTGCTAATAAAACAGCAGCAACAAAGGTTGTAAAAAAAGATGACAAATCTAATAAAAAAACCAAAAAAGAATAATAAATTAAGTATTAACCAATAATTAAATTTGACTTTTTTTCATTTAAATTTATACTGAGATAAATTTTATTTCAGTATAAGCATGTTTAACTTTAAAAAACAAAGAAATACCTTCATTTTCTATGAAAGCAACACTCAAATTGTTGCTTACAAAAACACATCCCAAGAAGTGGAGGAAATATCGTGTTTTGAATTTTCTAATCTTGAAAAAGAATTGGACAAAATAAAAAAAGAACAACCAAGCATTTCAAACTCTCAGATTTATTTTATTCTTAACTCACGACTAGAAAGCATTGAAAAACCAAACTTACCAAAAGAAGAGCTATTGAATTATGCCAAATGGAAAATACAAGAAATTGTAGATGTTCCCATGCATGATGTTTATTTTGATTTAATCTCTAATAATCATTCTGAAGTGCCATTTTTTAAAAAATATTGTACTGTGGTTATAGATAAAAAACAAAAAATAGATTTTATCATTAACTGTTTTAATAAAAATAAATTAAATTTAACTTCTATTGATCACCAATCAACAGCAGCACTTAATTCTTTAGTTAAAAATAAAAATCTTTTAAAGCAAAAATCTTTAGCCGTATTAGACATACAAAAAAATAATTCTACACTTCAAATTTATTATGAAGATGGAGTTATTTTTGAACGAACTGTAGCTTTATCTCTAAATTTAAATGAAAATAATGATTTACCTGAAGAACAATTTTTTAGTTTATTTGATAAAATATGTTTAGAAGCTCAAAGAAATATTGACTTCGTTGATAGACAATACAGCATTCCTCATTTTGAAAACATATTATTTGTTACACCATTTTCTCAATCTTTTATTAGACTACAAGAAGAATTAGCTAATAATTTCAATGTTAGTATTATTAATTCAAGTAGCTTTTTAGAATATAAACCAAAAGTTGGAACTCAAATACCATTTTATGTTTTAGCATCATTTGAAAAAAACAAGAATAACTTAGAAAAAATTAATTTAAAACCAACTTTAAAAAAGAGTAGTAGTTTTCAAGAAGATTTAAAAAAGATTTTTGCGATTTCTTTAGTTTTTGGAGTTGGAATCGCCGCCACTGGAGCTTTTTATGATGTTAAATACAAAAAAATAATAAGTTCAAATAAATCTTTAGCCAAAGAAAATGAATTGGCTGTTAAAAATTTAAACGAAGAAAAGAAAAAAGAAACAAAGACCAATCAAGAATTAGAAAAAAGCATCTCTACTTTAATCAGACATAAAGCAGAAATATTTGAATTAAATTCCAATATAGATTCCAATAACCCCATTTATTATAAAAATATATTGGCAGATATAGCAATTCATGCTAAAAATTCTAGTGTTATTTTAGAAGATATCACTATAAATAAAAAAGGGATATATTTATATGGAAAAACAACCAACAAACACACTTTTATTACTTTTCTAAATAATTTAAAAAGTATTCAATATTTATCTGGAAAAGATGTCAGTAATATTTTTTTAGAGCAACGTGAAGATATTCTTTATTTTAAAATTTCTTCTCCAGGATTAGGAGAAATCAAATGAAACTATTAATTCAATCAAAATTAAAAGATTTTAACAAAACATATGATAAGTTAGAACCTAAAAAACAAAAACTTATTATGTTTTCTATATTTTTAGCAACTGGTTTACTATTTGCTGAATTTTTATTATTTAAATCTATTGATAAAGTTAATTCTGCTCAACAAGAATTTACAAAGCTTTCAAAAGAGCAAAATAAAATTGCCAAAGAAAAGTCTGAATTTGTTTTGGATAGAGCTTACAAAAGTGATAAAAATTTAGAAAAAACTGAAGCAGATTTAAAACAAGAAATTTCAACACTTTTGAAAAACAGTGTTAATCAAACATACACCAATCCAAATGAATTACAAAAAACCTTAGAGAATGTTATTCAGCAAACCAATGGTTTAAAAATGACATCATTTAAAAATAAACAACCAACCAAACAAACCAAGAACGGCGAAGAAAGCATTTTAACAAAACACAATTTTGAACTTGTTGTTAATGGGGGATTTCAAAATATATTTGAACTAATTTCTAACATAGAAACCCTTAAAGGCATTCAAGTTGAAAACTTTCATATTTATAAAGATAAAAACAATAAATTATCTGCAAAAATAGATTTTTATGTTTTAAATACCAACCACCACCTTATTACATTTTAAAGGAAATTTATGAAAAAATTTATTATATTGACATTATTGAGTTGTTTATCTGTATTTTCACATTATTCTATCGCTCAACAAATTCCAGATCCAACTGTTGACATAATTTCTCCACCGGCTGGACTACCCAACAATACAAGTATTCAAACTTCAATACCAATGGCTCCAACCGTTCAAAATCAACTTTCTTTTCAAGGAACTTTAATTTTAGATAACCTACATAAAAAATCTAAAAATAAGGCATTCTTTAACAACTCTGCTTATGAAATTGGAGATACTATTCAAAATACTTGGGTAGTAAAATCTATCAATACTAGACAAGTTGTTATTACAAATAAAGAAACCAAAGAAAACAAAACATTTAAATCATTAGGAGAGTAATATAATGCAATTATTAAAATTATCAAAAATTTCTTTAGCACTTTCCTCTGCTTTGTTTTTTAGTGCATGCTCCACTATGCCTGAACAAGCAAAAATACAAAAAGAAATTATTAATGCTGCTTCTGATGAAGAAAAAGATTTAAAAAATGAAGATTCTAGACAGCAAATCACACCTTTTGTAGTTACTCAAACTCCAATTAAAGAATCTCCAAAATTTAATTTACAAGTTAAAAATGCTTCCATATCTAGTGTTTTGAATGCCCTTATTGAAGATACTGATTATAGCCTTATAACTCCAGAAGAATTGACTGGAAATATCACATTAAATTTAAAAAATATTAGTGCTTTTGATGTTTTTCAAATATTGAAAAACAAATATCACTACGACTATGAGGTTGATGACAGACAAATTACTTTTTACCCAAATGGAGCAAAAACTAAAATTTTTGTAATGAACCATCTGACCAGCAAAAGAAAAGGTAATAGCGAATTAAAGGTTAGCTCAGGCTCCTTAACTGAGAATGTTTCAGGACAAAATAGCAATAACAACCAAAACAGCCTTCAGCCTAACAATCAAAATCAAAGCACAAGCACTAAAATTAGCACTACTTTTGAATCAGATTTTTGGAAAGATCTTTCTAATGTGCTAAACAGTATGGTTAATTCAAAAGATTCTCAAAAAGTTATTGTCAGTCCAGAAACTAACACTATTATCGTAACTGCCACACCAAAAGAAACACAACAGGTTGAAAAATATTTAAAGAAAATTCAAGCAATTGTTGATAAACAGGTAATTATTGAAGCTAAAATAATAGAAGTTGAACTCAACAATGGTGTTCAAACAGGTATTAACTGGGCAGCATTTAGAAATCGTGACAATAAAAATATCAGTGTTGGTTTTGGTCAGGGTGGCTCTTCATTATCTGACAGAAAAACATCAAATACAATATCCAACAACAATATTACTAGCATACCTGGCGATAATTTAGTTACAAATGCCATGACTGGAGTAGCAAACTCCATGTTCAGTCTTGCTTTCCAAACAAATAACTTCGCTTCTATTTTAAATTTCTTAGAAACACAAGGTAATTTGCAGGTTCTTTCTAGCCCAAGAATAGCTACAACCAACAATCAAAAAGCAATTTTAAAAGTCGGAACTGATGAATTCTTCATTACCAATGTTACAACAACCAATACTTCCACAAGTGCTGGAACCACTGTAACTCCAAGTGTTACAACACAACCATTCTTTTCTGGTATTGCGTTGGACATAACGCCCCAAATAGATGATAATGGTTTAGTAACCATGCATGTTCACCCTACTGTAAGCCAAGTTTCTACAGTTACTAAAAATATTGATTTAGGCACCATGGGAAATATTGTTTTGCCATTAGCTTCTAGCACTTTAAGTGAGACCGATAGTATTGTTAAAATTGAAAACAACAGAATTGTTGCTATTGGTGGACTTATGAAGCAATATAACAAATCCAATAAAAATAAAGTTCCAGGGTTAGGAGATGCTCCAGTAATTGGTAATGCCTTTAAAAACACCAACGAAGATTTATTAAAATATGAATTAGTTATTCTAATTAAACCTACCGTTATTAATAGTCAATCTGATTGGGATAAAAATTTAGAGCAAATCAAAACAAGATTAGCTGATTTTTCTCCTAAAAATAAAAATATTATTATTAATGGAGAATCCCCAAAAAAGGAACAATAAATGTCTAGACCAGAAAAAATTAGATTAGGTGAAGTATTATTAAATCAAGGACTCATAACCCCAGTACAGCTTGAAAATGCCCTCACTGCAAAAGGCAATACAAGCAGAAGACTTGGCAAAATTCTTGTGGAATTAAGCTATGTAACCGAGGAACAAATATCTAAAGCTTTAAGTTCTCAGTTAAAAATACCTTTTATAGACTTAAAAAATTACGATATTAATATTGATTCTTTCTTTAAGCTAAATGAAGTTCAAGCAAGAAGACTTAGAAGTGTTATCTTAAAAGAAACACCAACCTCTTTTTTTGTTGGAATGGCTGACCCATCGGATCTGAATGCTTACGATGACCTATCTAAAGTATTAAAAAAGGACTTATCTCTAGCATGTGTAACAGAGGAATCAATTCTTTTTACAATAGAGAGACTTTATAGAAACAAAGACAATATTCATGTTTTAGCTAAAGAATTAGAACAAGACATTATAAACATTGACAATGTTAACTTAACTGAGCTTACTGTTGAAGATGCTCCAGTTATAAAACTCTTAAAAGGAGTCTTTGATGATGCTGCGAGAAGTAATGCTTCTGATATTCACATTGAGCCTCATAAAGAAGGAGCTATGATTCGCTTCAGAGTAGATGGAGTATTACAACTACACACTAAAATTAATTCAAAGCTATGCCAACCACTTATTTCTCGTTTGAAAATCATTTCTAACTTAGATATTTCTGAAAAAAGGCAACCACAAGATGGTAGATTCCAAATTGAAGTAAACAATAAAAATTACGACATAAGATTATCCATATTGCCAGAACATCATGGAGAAGCTGCCGTGATGAGAATGTTAAATCAATCAAAAGAAATGAATACCATAGACAATATTGGATTACCAGACTATATCTACAAGCCTTTAAACGATATTTTACAAAGTAATGAAGGTATGTTATTGGTGGTAGGTCCAACTGGCTCTGGAAAGTCCACAACACTTTATTCTGCCCTAACTACCATTAAGAGTCTTGAAAAGAAAATTATTACTATTGAAGACCCAATTGAATATCAAATGCCACTTATTAATCAAGTAGCAGTTAACGATAAAATAGAACTCACTTTTAGTAAAATTCTGCGTTCCGTATTAAGGCAAGACCCAGACGTTGTTATGATTGGTGAAATTAGAGATCCAGAAACTGCTCAAATTGCTCTTCGTAGTGCAATTACTGGTCACTTGATACTCTCTACTCTACACACAAAAGATACTATTTCAACTCCAGCTAGACTTATAGATATGGGGATACCTTCTTATATGGTAGCAACTGCTCTACAAGGTGTTTTGTCTCAAAGACTTATTAGGGTTAATTGTCCTGAATGCTTAACTGAGCATCACCCATTAGGAAAAGATTTAATATGGGCAAAAGAAACTTTTGGGGAAGATATTCAAAACATATCTTTTAAACATTCCACAGGTTGCAATATATGTAATAAAACAGGATTTTTAGGCAGAACTGGTGTTTATGAATTTCTTGAGATGGATGATGCTCTAGCTGAACATTTACATAATCACGATTTAGCCTCATTCATGAATCAAGCCAAATTAAAATTAAAAGGCAAAACTATGTTTGATTCTATAAAGCAACTCCTTTCCGAAGGTATGATCTCATTACCTGAAGCACAAAAAATGGGATTTTAAAAGATGCCAAATTATTTTTATAAAGCTAAAAATTCAAGTGGAGAAGAAGTTACTGGCAATTTAGAAGGATTGTCAGAACCATTAGTTGCTGAACAACTTATAAAATCTGGTCTTTTCCCCTTCCATATTGAAGAAAAAGAAATTTCTGTAAAAAAATCTAAGAATAAAATTAACATTATTGTATTCACTAGGCAGCTTTATATTATGGTCAGATCAGGAGTTCCTATATCAAAAGCCCTGAGAACACTTGAAATTTCTAGCGAAAACTATGAAATGGCAAATATGTTCAAGGATTTACGTGTTAATTTAGACAATGGATATGAACTCCATGTAGGATTACAAAAACATCCTAAAATATTTTCTCCATTTTATGTAAACATGATTAAAATTGGTGAATTAACAGGAAGACTTGAGGAAATTCTTTTGGAATTATACAAATTCTTATCTTTTGAATTGGAAATTAAAAAAGCTGCCAAAAGTGCCTTAAGGTATCCTAGTTTTGTTATCTCAGCCATGATTATAGCTTTTGTTATCATGATGGTATTCGTCGTTCCCACATTTTCAAAAATATATTCAGGTCTTAAATCAGATTTACCCGTTCCAACTTCCATGCTCATTAATACATCTAATTTTTTAATTGACTATGGACTTTTTCTTTTAATTGGTGTTTTTATTTCCATATACATGTTCTTAGGTTACATAAAAACAGATGTTGGAAACTATTGGTGGAGTAAATATAAATTTGAACTACCAATTATTGGTAAAATTCTCAAAAAAAGCATTTTAGCAAGATTTGCAAAAGCTTTTTCTCTTTCTTTAAAAAGTGGCATTCCTGTTGTTCAAAGCCTAGGCAATATTCAATTTATTATAGAGAATTCTTTTTTTGAAAGAAAAATAGAATCTATTAAAGAAAGTATTGAAAGAGGTAATACCTTATATAACTCAATGAAAACTGTTGAAGCTTTTGAGCCTCTTGTTTTAGAAATGATTTCCACAGGAGAAGAAGCCGGAGAGCTAGACAGTATGTGCGATGAAATAGCTCTTCTCTACGAGGAAGATGTTCAATATGATTTGAAAAACTTAAGCTCATACATAGAACCTGTTTTGCTTGTTGCTCTTGGAGGTTTAGTCTTGATTTTAGCTCTTGGAATATTCTTACCGATATGGGACTTGAGTGATGCTGTGATGAAAAAGTAACACATCAACAAATTGACATAATTAGCTAAATATATATAATTTTATAAAAAATAGGTTTACTGATTATGAAAATACACTTTTTACGCTTAATATTTTTCATATTAATATTAATAGGATTTCAGAATTCCCATGCCCAAACCTATACAGGATATACAGACAGCACTACTTTAGCCAAATACCCATTTATAGAAATTGCTGCGACTCAAGTTGGTAATTCTTGTGTCACACCTAGTGGATCAACATTTAACGCTACCAACAACAACACTTCTTTTTCATTAGGATTGCCGTTTACATACACTTTTGCTGGAACCCCCGTTAACACTATAACAGTTAACTCTAATGGGTTTGTCACATTTTCTGGTACCGTTTCCACTCCCAATGCCCCCCAATCACTTTCTAATTTATCTGGAACCCTATCTTCTTTTGTTTTATGGTCTGACTTGGCAGGCATTAACTCTCTTAGAACCAATACTAATTGTGGGGGAGTTTTTTCAGCAACCACTGGAACTTCTCCAAATAGAGTTTTTACTGTTCAATTTAACAATATGCCAAGAAAAAGCATTAATAACTCTGAAAGTACATTTCAAATACAACTTCATGAAAACCAAAATGTAATGGTTTTTAGATATAAATCTCTTTACAATTCTGGCACCGGTGCCTTTGCTGGACAAGTAGCTTCAAATACCGCAGGAGCAGATGTTGCTACGAATACCCCAACAGCAAACTCTGGTATTGTTTGGAATCCTATTTTAGTAGATCATTATGAAGTTGTTTTTGATGGTAGCAATCAAGCTTTGACATGTTTGCCTCAAGATATCACTATTCGTGCTTGCTCCACTTCCACAACTCCTTGCACAAACACTTCTGACCAAAATGCCTATAGTTCTAACCTTACATTAAGCACAACCGGAGGAACTTTTAGTAATAACTCAAATACTGTTACAAAAACATTAACTGGCAGCACCACAGAACAATTAAAATCTTCAACAACATTAACAGCAACAGTAAGCAGTTCAACCACTACCCCTATTTGTTTTTATTCTGGAACTACACTATTAAATACAGACTGCACTTCCAGCGGAAGAACTGGATCAGTAACTTTTGCTGATGCTGGTTTTGTTTTTGATTGGTTAACCAATAATACTCTAAATGAAAGTGGTGTCGTTACAGCAGGAAATACATCTTCTGTCTTAAAAATTACTGCCCTTCAAAAAACAAATAACTCTAAAACCTGCTCTGCTTTTAATCCTACCAATACTAACTTTAATATTTTTTATTCCAATCCAACTTCTGGTACAGAAAATTTAACAATCACCCCCACTAATTCTTCTGGCACTGGGGCAATCAATTATAATGTCAGCACCACTAATACCGCTGTTCCACTTACTTGGAATTCTGGTGTCGCATACTTCAAAGTTAAATATTTGGATTCTGGACAAATTAACATTAATGCTTCTGGAACTTCATCTATAAATGCTACACTATCTGGAACAACCAACCTTATTTCTAAACCAAATTTAATTAAAATTTATAACAACAACAATGATGTAACTTGCTCTAATGGAACTGTTCTTTCAGCAGACACAACTCAAAAATTTTGCCCAAGTGGTGAAAATTTTTCCACAAAAATAAGAGCTTTTGCTTCTGACAATATTACCACACTTCCAAACTTTGGTAATGAGACAACTCCAACTTCTGTATCCATATCTAGCAGTATTAAATCACCAATTGGTGGCTCGGCGGGCACAATATCCACAAGTCAGTCCGCCTGGGCTTGTTCTAATGGTGATTGTTTTATACCAATGACCTTATCTTGGAATAATGTTGGTGAAGTTTATATAACTGCCTCTGTATCTGATTTTCTTGGAACTGGTTCTGTAAGCGGAAATAACCTTTCTTTTGGAAGATTTTATCCTTTTGGATTTATTACTGACAGTTCTTCAATCATCAACAGAAGCTCCCTTTCTTGTTCCCCATCTTCTAGCTTTACATACATGGGGGAACCCTTTCAGATTGTTTTAAACTTAAAAGCTGTCAATAAACAAAACAACATCACAAGCAACTATTCTTCTAGCTTCGACCCTACCTTATCTTCATCTTGGAATATTGGGGCATTAAACAATAGCACAAATCTATCTTCTAGAATTTCCTTTATTTCTGGAACTGGAAGTTGGACTAATGGAACTCTAAATGCTTTATTAACCTTAAAAATAAATAGAGACACCACACCAGGTGGTCCATATTCAAATCTATCTATTGGCATCTCACCCATAGATACTGATGGAACAACATACTCATCATACAATTTAGATATAGACCAAAATGGAACTAACGATAAAAAATCTATTGGAACTACAAAAGTTTATTTTGGTAGAATGAATATAGCCAATTCATCTGGAAGTGATATTTTACCGCAAACAATAGCACTTACCACTCAAACCTTTAATGGTATTGGTTTTATTACAAATTCTGAAGATAGTTGCACAACATTAAATTCAGCAAGGTTTTCTACATCTAACTTTACTAATCAAATATCTAATAATGAAGTTTCCTTAAGTTATCCGAGTATAGTCAATACAGGAACAGCATCCATATCTTTATCAAAACCTTCTGGTGGTGATGGTAAATATGCTGGAACTTTTGATTTATTTTATGATTTAAACAATGATTCTAAATCTTATTTGTTTGGAAACTATGTGAATAGCTCTTTATTTACAGACAACCCAAAAGGAACCATTACAATACAAATAAGTAATTCTAAACCAAAAATTTTACTTTTAAAGCCAACACCATAATATGAAAAAGAATCTTGCCAATGAACATTCAGAATTAGACAAATACTACACAAAAGAAAATATAGCACAACTATGTGTATCAGAAATTCATAAATTATTGTCTCAATTAAAAATAAATGATTTTATTTTTTTAGAACCATCTGCCGGCAGTGGTTCTTTCTTAAAATTTCTAGACAATAATTATATAGCATATGACATACTTCCACAATCTGAAAAATACAACATACAAAAAGCCAATTTTTTAGAATTAAACTTATCAAAAAATAATTTAAATAAGCCATTAATTACAGTAGGCAACCCTCCATTTGGTAAAAAATCTAAATTAGCTATTGAATTTTTAAATAAATGCTTAGATGAATCTTACTTGGTTGGATTTATTGTCCCCAATCAATTTAAAAAATGGTCTGTTCAATCTAAAATTAACTCAAAAGCAAAATTGATTTATGAATTAGATTTACCAGAAAACTCCTTCTCTTTTTTAGATAAAAATTACAATTTAAGATGTTGCTTCCAAGTTTGGTCTTCATCAAATATTTCAATGGAAAACTTAAGGCTAAAGAATAAACCATCTACTGAACATTCAGATTTTGAAATGTACCAATACAACAGAACAAAACTTGCTGAAAAATATTTTGACTACGATTGGGACTTTGCCGTTTTTAGACAAGGCTTTTTAGATTACAACTACAAGGCATTTCATAAAGATGAATGTGATAGAAAAAAACAATGGATTTTCTTTAAAGCAAAAAACAAAGAAGTACTAAAAAATTTACTCTCTATTGATTTTGCAACATTATCAAAAAACAACTTAGGAATCCCAGGATTTGGTAAGCACGATGTAATTCAATATTACAATAAAAATTTTAAAAAATACTAAAATAAATCAATAAAAAAATATTATTTGACATTTTTTAATTTTTTTTATAAATGTTTTTACACTAATAATATAAAAGGAGAACCAAATGAAACATATTAGGAAAGTTAAAGGGTTTACATTAATTGAGCTTGTTATTGTTATTGCTGTATTAGGTATTTTAGCAGCGATTGCTCTTCCAAGATTTGCAAACATTTCAGACAATGCCAAAGCAGCAGCACGTAATGGTGTTATAGCAGCTTTAAACTCAGGATTGGCTTTAGCAAAAGCTAAATATATTGCTCAAGGTTCCACAGGAACAGTTACATTAGATGGTAGTGCTGTTGCTCTTACAGTTACAACCAGTGGTTTAGCAGCAGCAACAACTTGCGATGATGCCGTAGCAGGATTATTACAGTCTAGCAGTGGCATTACAGTAACTGGCGCTACAGTAGCAACATCATGTGTGCTATCCAATACCAATTGGGATGCCAACATCACCCTAACAGCAACAGAAGCTCAATAATAACTAAAACCAATAAATTTAGGCTGGGAAACCAGCCTTTTTTTGATAATATATGAGAAAAAATTCTGGATTTACGATTGTAGAACTTGTTATATCAATTGCCTTATTGGGCATTGTTTCTTATGTTGTATCTTCAAGATTTTCTAATATAGAAAGTTTTCAATCAGATTCTAATTACGATCAAGTAAAATACTTATTACAATTAGGACAAAATACAGCTATTTCTCAAAAAAGAAATATTTATCCAACCCTAAATAATAACGAATTATCTCTTTGCTACACTAACAATAATCCTTGCCCAAACAATCAAAAACTAAGCACCAACAATACTGCTTACACCATTAATATTGCCAATAGTTCAATAAGCATTCCAACATTTCACTTTGATTCAAAAGGAAATCCAAACACAGGAAATATTACTATTGTTATTAATGGTAAAAATTTATATATTGAACAAGAAACAGGGTTCATTCATGAATAAAAAAGGATTTACATTAATTGAAACTGTTATAGCTATAGGTGTTTTTTCTATTAGCATTCTTTCTATAGCACTTATTTTTCAATTAACAGCAGCAAATTCTGCTGACCCAGGAACTAGAATGCAATCTGTATTAATAGCAGAGAGTTTAATGGATGAAATACTAAGTAAATCTTTTATTAAACCAACAGGTGGTTTTAGTGGACCCTTCACTAATGCTAATAGAAATCAATTTGATACCGTTATTGATTATAATGGATTAAATTTTTCTGGAATAACCAATTCGGCAGGGGACTCTTTACCTGGTCTAGAAAACTATACTGTAAATATAACTGTTTCAAATACAGCAATCGGAACCATACCAAATTCTGATGCTTATTTAGTTAACATTAATGTTATTGGTCCTAACGATAACTTCACACTAAAAGGTTTCAGCATAAATCAAGAATAAATATATGAAGAATAAACTTAACAACAAAGGAATATCTCTTATTGAAATGGTTATATCCATAGCAATAATAGGTATTTTATCTTCATTTATTAGCTTATTGATTCTAAGACCAATTGAAAGTTATAATGTTACAAAGCTTCGTTCAGAACTTACTGATCAGGCATATGTTATTACACATAAAATTAAAAATGATATTCGTTCTAGCTTGCCTAATAGTTTACGCATTACTAATAACGGAAATAAAATCTTTCTAGAAATGATGCTTATTTCAGATGGAGGAAGATACAGAACTCAGAATAACTCCACATTAAATGGTGATATTTTAGATTTTACCATTTCTGACAATTCTTTTGATTTATTATCTCACCCCATCACTTTTGTGGGTGGAGAAAAAATTGTTATAGCAAATAAAGGAATTACAAATTACAATGCTTACAATAATGATAATATGACTGATTATTTTGGAGCAACAGGAACTCCAGTTTCTAATATAGTGATATCCCCTAAAAAATTTCCTCTAGAATCCGAGTATCAAAACTTTTTTGTTGTAACCAAAACTCTAACTTATGTTTGTGACAAAGATTTAAAAAAAATAACAAAATACTGGGGCTACAGTACTTCTATTTCTCAGCCAAACAATATATCAACAGCACCCCTTTCTACTGCTAATAGTGCTTTACTTTCAAATTTAGTTAAAGACTGCTCTTTTATCTTTAATTTAGGAGATAATACAAGAAATGGTCAATTGACATCTATGATTCAATTAGAAAATAATGGACAAATTATCACATTATATGGAGATACTAATGTTCCAAATTTATAAACAAAGAGGTTTTGGATTACCAGTAGCCATATTTATTTTAACTGTTTTATCTATATTTGTTATTGCTACACTTAGGCTCACAACATCAACCAGCCAATCTAGCAACTTTAACATAAATAGAACAAAAGCACATTATGCTGCTAAAGTAGGATTAGACTATGGCTTTTACCAGGCAACCAAAAACAACACATGCTCTAACTCATTCTCTACTATCAGTATTAATGAAAATTACTTTTTAGGATTCAAGTCAAGCTATATTTGTGAAGAATTTTCTTCTGAAGAAGCAGGGGTTACTACTTATTACTATAAAATAACAGCTTATGGTTGCAACACAACTTCAAACTCATGCCCAGACCCATCTGGAAAGCCATCTTCAGAGAATTATGCAGAAAAACAACTCATTGGCATCATCATGAAATGATAATTCAATTTAGTATTTTGTTGTAAAAAAGATACACAATTAACAAAAAAAACCAAAATGTTGTAAAAAAATCACAAAATAATTGACACTTAAATTTTATTTGATTAGATTACGAAGAGTAGTTCAAACATTGAATTATAAACTTAAACTTTCAATAAGGAGATATTATGAAAAAGAGTTTAATCGCATTAGCAATCGTTTCTTCATTCGCTGGTTCCGCTTTCGCTCAGAGCAACGTACAGGTTTATGGTACTGTTGACGCTGGTTTAGAAATGGTTTCATCTGGTGGTGTTGACACAACCAAATTAGAAAGCGGCATGAATGGTGGTTCACACATTGGCTTCAAGGGAACAGAAGATTTAGGCGGTGGCTTAAAGGCTGAGTTCTTGTTAGAGTCTGGTGTAAGCCTTGACACTGGTGCTAACACACAAGGTTCATATTTTGGCCGTCAGTCATACATTGGTGTTTCTTCAAATGCTGGTACTGTTCGTTTAGGTAATCAGTATTCCCCAATCCGTTCTGCTAACGTTGCTTTAGATCCATTTGCTCGTGTTGGTGCTGGTAACTCCACTAGAATTCTTGGCAATGGTTCATTAGCTGAGCGTACAGCAAATGCTGTTACATACATTTCCCCAGAAGTTAGTGGCTTACAAGGCACTGTTCAGTATGGCTTAGGTGAAACTGCTGATAGCACTTCCGATAACAGCTATGTTGGTCTTGGCGTAACATACAAGAGTGGTCCTTTAATGTTAACTTTGGCTCATGGTCAACAAAATGTTAACGGTGTAGGTGTTGATGAAGATCGTAAAGACTTACAAGTTGGTGGCACTTATGACTTCGGTATGGCTAAGGGTTTTGTTTCCTACTTAGAGTCTAAGGCAACTGATTCTGTTACTAACACCAGTGCTAAAGCTGAAGGTTACTTAGTTGGTGTGACAGTTCCTATGGGTGCTCACTCCTTCATGGCTTCTTATGCTAGCAACAAGATCAAGGGTGCTGCTGACACCACTTCTAACCAGTTCGCAGTTGGTTACAACTACTCTTTAAGCAAGAGAACTAGTGCTTACGCTTCTGTAGCACATGTTACTAACGACAACAATGCTGGTTTAGCTGGTGCTTCTGCTAACGGTGAAAATGTTAACCGTTACCAAGTTGGTTTACGTCACTCATTCTAATCTAATTAGAATCTAAAAAAGAAACCCTCTTCGGAGGGTTTTCTATTATTTAAATCTCATATTTATTTGTTTTTTAACAGATTTTTTTTAAAATTTTTCTTACCTATTTGACAGTCATAATTTTTTTCTTAAATTAAAAACAATAATTCAAAATGAATTATTAAATTAAAACTTAAATAAGGAGATATTATGAAAAAAAGTTTAATTGCATTAGCCATCGCTTCTTCATTCGCTGGTTCCGCTTTTGCTCAGAGCAATGTACAATTTTATGGTGCTGTTGACGCTGGGTTTGAGATGGTTTCATCTGGTGGTGTTGATACAACCAAATTAAGCAGTGGTCAAAATGGTGGTTCATATTTTGGAGTCAAAGGTAAAGAAGATCTAGGCGGCGGATTGAAAGCCGAATTCGTTTTAGAGTCTGGTGTAGATGTTGATACGGGGGCAAACTCACAAGGTTTATACTTTGGACGCCAATCATATATTAGTGTTTCTTCAAACTCTGTTGGCTCTCTTTCTTTAGGTCGCCAATACTCTACACTTAGCACAATTGGATTCTATTTAGATCCATTTGACCGTGCTGGTGCTGGAACTTCTGACAGAATACTTGGCAATGGCACTTTAAGTGTACGTCTAGACAATGCTGTTACATATACATCACCAGAAGTTAATGGTTTTCAAGCCAACGTTCAATACGCTTTAGGTGAAGTTCCAGGTAGCACTTCTGACAATAACAATGTTGGAATTAGCGCTACATATAAAAATGGTCCTTTAATGTTAGCCTTTGGTCATGAAAACAGAAATTTTAACGGTGTTGGTCTTGATTCTAATCGTAAAGACTTACAAGTTGGAGGCACTTATGACTTCGGCATGGCAAAGGCTTTCGTTTCCTACTTAGAGTCCAAGGAAAAAGATTCAATTGCTAACACAAGCAGCAAAGCTCAAGGATATAGCCTTGGAGTTTCAGTTCCTATGGGCGCACACTCATTCGTTGCTTCTTATAACACCAACAAAATCAATGGTGTTTCTGATACAACATCCAATCACTTATCTTTTGGCTATAAATATGCTTTAAGCAAGAGAACAGGAGCTTATTTCAACGTAGCAAATATCACAAACGATAGAAATGTTGCTTTAGGTGGTGCTGTTGCTAATGGCGAAAGCGTAAGACATTACCAAGTTGGTCTACGTCACACATTCTAATTATATGTGAATCTAAAAAACCCTCAGAAGAGGGTTTTTTTATTATTTATCCTAATCTATATCTGTCAATATTGTTTAAAGAATCATTTTCTCTCATTCTATCCAATACTGAACTGACTTTTTCTTGAACTTTATTTCCCAAATTTTTTGGTAAATGTGAAAAATCTAATTTATTTTGTGCCAATTTTGTCTGAGATAAGCTTAGCTTATTATTAGCTCCTATTTGAACAGCCAAATAATCTTGATTCACAAAAGTATGAGCAATCAAAGCTGCTCTTTCATCTAAAACCCACTCTTTCCCATCTTTCTTATAATAAAATTTTATTTCTTTTGCTATTTTTTTGAAGTCATTCATTCCTCTTTCTCCGTCTTTTGAATAAACTTCGTTTGCTGCTTTAATTGCTTTTTTGTACTTTGACAATGCTTCATATCCAGCCTTATAAGCAGCATAAGTCAAAACTTCTTGTTGATTTTTACCCATTTTATTAAAAGCATCACCAAATGCTCTTTGTGCTTGATCTTTATAATCAGCTTGTGTTTTTTCCAATAATCCAATACCTTGTTCCAAACTAATTAACTGATTATCTTTTAAACTATATTTTTTATTAAATTCTTTTATGCTCTTACTGAGTTTATCCTGTGGAACCTGGGATAAATTAATTATTTCATTTACCATATCCGCTTCAAACCCAATATATCTTAAATCTTCTATAACTTGTGGTTTATTTTCCTGTACTCGTTTAGTTATGTTATAACCAAACCCAATATTCATTCCAACGGCAGGATCTTTATGTAAATCCCCCCTAAATCCTTCCATTTCTGAAGCAAGGGCAATAAAGTTATTCTCTCCCAAAAAATCTCTTGAAATATCTCTTGTATTTTTAATCTTATCAAAATTTATAGTTGGATATTTATCTCTTATTGTTAATGGACTCTCTTCGAATTTAATTTCTTTTTGTAATCCACTTTCTAAAATTTTCAAAGATTTTTCTTCAACAGACGAAATTAATTTTTCATTTGCTTTGTTGTTTTTTTCTATATTATTTTCAAATCCAAATTTATGCTCAAAACCTTTAAAATCAATTACACCAAAAGATGACATACCTATAGCTGCCATCATGGTAGCAATACCTAATTTAAATTTTGAAACAACTCTTTCTTTTGGATCTTTTTTTCCAACATAATATATTTTGCTATTTTGACCTTTTATTAAATCAGCAACTTCATTTATATCTTTATTTACCAAACCCATATTGTTGCTCATTTTATCTTAAGTTTATTGCTTTTTTCTACTGTTAAATTATTAACAATACAAGCTTGCTCTAAATTATTGGTTTCTGGATTCAAACCTGCTATGAATAATTTTTTATTTAAAATTTTATTTAAAAGACTCTCTTTCAAATTCTCAAAAATAACTAAATCTTCACCTTCATGATTAGAAACTATTAAATCAAAATTTTTATTGACATTTTCTTTTGCAATCACAAAGACACTTTCTATATCAATTAAATTTTTTGAATCAGTTAAGTCATAAGTTATGACAGCTTTTTGTTTTTCTGTTATAATTTCATAATTTTCAACAACACTTAATATTTTTTCCATTTTAAAGCCTCTAAACTATTACAATTTATTATATATAAAATAATTATAAAAAAAATACCCATCTATTAAAATTTAGGTTAAAATACGAAAAAAAGGAAAAAATATGTCAACACAAGTTTATTTTAGACAAGATAACACCACAAAAGAAGAATTTGAAGTTTGCTCAAAATATTTTCCTACTGTTTCTCAAAGAACAGAATTAAATAAAAATATTTCTAATGTTATTTGTAGGTATTCTGCCCTACCTTTTAATCGTGAATTAGAAAATGATTTAAAAAATATAGGTTGCCTACCAATTAATTCATCTTTCGAACACTCTTATATAGCAGATATGGGTTGGATTTATGATTTAGAAAGCCTTACTTTTCCTACTTGGATAAACCTTTCCGAAGTTCCAGAAAACACCCCAATTGTATTAAAAGGAAAAACAAACTCTAGAAAATTTGAGTGGAATACAAAAATGTTTGCTGAAAACAAGAAAAAAGCTATCAATATCATGCATGAATTATGGCATGATCCTCTTATTGGTCCACAAGGGGTTGTATTTAGAAAATATATCCCATTAGTTACCTATGAAATTGGTATTAATGGTATGCCCATGACTAATGAATGGCGCTGTTTTTTTTACAAAAATAAATTAGTAGATTTCGGATATTATTGGTCTAGCCTTGATAATATGTCTCTTATCAATTTAGATGAATTTGAAAATGAAGGACTTATCGTTGCTAAAAAAGCGGCGGAAATTGTTTGTGAAAATGCAACTTTTTTTGTTCTCGATGTAGCACAAGATATTAATGGAAAATGGTGGATCGTAGAAGTCAATGATGCCCAAATGTCAGGACTTTCCACGATACCCGTAGATAGATTTTATCTAAACTTACAAAATGTATTGAAAGAATAAAAAATTTTAAGTATATTATTTATATAATAGATACCTAACATATGAGTAAAACCACAACTACAACTACCACCACAATAAAAGCAAATAATAATATTATAATTGCTTATCTGTTGTGGTTCTTTTTACCAGGCTCTGGCATTCATAGAATATATGCTGGAAAAATAAAATCTGGCATATTAATGATGGCGCTATCAGCTTTGTGCTTCATCTTCTTTTTCACTTTAATTGGGATTATTTTAGCCATACCATTAGGCATAGTTATTGCCATATGGTGGGCTATTGATGCTATTTTAATGTTAGGTTGGAAATTGGGAACTGAAACATCTATTATTAAAACTGTAGAAGTTTCTAACAACAACACATAAACAACTTAACAATTCTGCCCAAAAGAAATAACAATATTAAAAAAATAAGAGTCTCATTAGACTCTTATTTTTATGAAATAATTATATTATCTTCTCCACTTTGGATTCTTATTGATTACAATTCTCTTCTGTAGAGACTTTTCAATATAATCATTTGCTTTTCTAGCATTTTCAGAAACAGTGACCTCATCACAGTATGTCTCTGGGTATTTATAATGTAGCCAACGATAAGACATACATAGCTTCACATAATTCTCTACTTCATATAAAGCAAAACTATCAACCGCATTAGGATAACCAACTTGTGGTGGCAAATCTGGTGCTAAGTTTTCTTTTTCCTGTAAGTGATTATTAATCCAACGATAGAACATCTTAACATGTGCTTCGCTATTTAAATCTATAGGCACACAGCAATAATTAAACCCAGTTTCTATATCTAACTTCTTATTTTTAATTAATGCTGCCAACTCTAGCATGCTTTCAAGATTCGCTGTCTTATATAAATCATGGTTTTTAATTAACTTTTCTTTAAAGAAAACCAATGCTGAATAAAGGTCATTTTTACCCAAAACTTCACAAATTGTTTTTATCTGCTCTAAATTAGGAGAAATAGAAACTCTCGTGTCTTCAGCTTTTTCATATCCTAAATATATTGCTTTATGGATAAGATTTTTGGTTTCATTTGTATTATCAAACAAAACACCAACATCACCAGAATCAGCAAACCCATACCTGCCTGATCTTCCAGCAATTTGTTTGATTTCACTGATTGTTAATGTTCTCATATCTGTTCCATCAAACTTCTCTAATGTTGAAAAGAACAATCTCTTGATTGGTAAGTTTAAGCCCATTCCAATTGCGTCTGTCGCAACTAAAATTGGATTTTCACCAGATTTGAACTTAGCCGCTTCAGCCCTTCTTACTTCTGGAGATAGATTTCCATAGATAACTGAACATTTTTTATCTTCAGCTTCAATTGCTGCCTTCATCTCTAAAGCTGATTTTCTGCTAAAAACAACCACACAATCACCCTCTTTTAACTCTCTTAACTTAAATAATGGAGGACGATAGTGAATTGGAGTCTTTCTTTCTAATGTTTTAATCTCATACTCTTCACCTAAATCCTCTATTACAGGAATTATAAATGGAAGAGCTTCTTCTGAACCAACCAAGACCACATGTTTGGCACTCACACCAATCAATGCTTGTGACCATGCCCAACCCCTAGAAGAATCAGCAATCATTTGTATTTCGTCAATAATTGCAACATCAACCACTTTGTTAAATTGACACATTTCTACTGTGCTACTTGTGTGAGTTGCCCCTTCCACAAAGTTTTTCTCTTCACCTGTGATTAAGTTTGCGATAATTCCTCTTTCCAAAAGGGCTTCTTGACCTTCTGCTGCCATCAATCTTAAAGGAGCCAAGTATAAACCAGTTTGTCCTTTTGCCAATTCATTTAAGGCATGGTATGTTTTACCAGAGTTTGTGGGTCCTATAATAATAGTTATTTTTCTCTTTAATGATCTTGCCAATGGAAATGTTTGCTCGTAAGATTCAAAATTCAACTCATTTTCAATTTCTTCTATATGATTGATCTCTTGAACTTCTTGAACCCATAAATCATATATTTGATTTGCTCTTGATATAAAACCACTAGGTTGTTTGGTTGGTTTTTTCCAAACATAAAGCAATTTAGACTCTAGCTTACTTAAAAATTTAGATGCTCGTTTATCTAAATTTTTAACGGACATATATCCATCATAAGCTTTTTGAACTTCTTCTGTTACATTATATTTATTTACTCTATCATTTAGCCACTTACTGAAATTTGATTTTAAACCAGAAAAATCGTTTGGTGCTTCTACTACATTTTTTCTAAACTCTTTCCAAACACCTATTTCCGCCCTAACACTTAATTGATGTTTTTTAGAATGTAAGCCTACTATTGAAACATTATAATCTTTAAAAACATGTATGTTTTCATAGCTCTTATTTGCTTCTATAAAGAAACCTTCTTTTTTCATTATTTTGCCTAAATTATTAAACATCATTTGTAGCTGATTTTTTAATTTAGGTTTTATATCTGTATTTTTTTCTATTTTATTTTTCTCCAATTGTTTAGGTGTAGGTGTCTTCTTTGTATTAGTTGTTTGTAATTTATTCATATTTTTGTATGGCTTCCTATGCTTTTTATTTAAATGGATTGCTTCTTCTCTAACAATTCTGCTTTCTTTAATATACTCATAGTCTAACTTCTCCTTTGTTAAATTGTTTGGTTTTAAGTCTGAAAAATCCATAATCACCTCTTTTTTTATTATTATGTTCTAAAAACAAAAGCCAACAATTACTCATAGCATTGTTGGCTTTCATTTTATTTCTTCTACCAATATTTTCTTTATTTTCTTTGAAAATATCTCGATAATTATTTATTTTTTTTTCAAAAATCATTTAATAAAAATTCTTTGTTTAATTGATTGTCTAATTTTTTTTATAAAAAATCAAGTATCTGAACCAAGAATTTTAAATCCCAAACAATCAAAATAATTTAACTGTTTGAAAAAAATCCCCATATTCCTAGCCTTACATGCATCAAAATACTCACAATTTCTACAAGATTTTATTTTTAACATATTTTTAATATTCATATCTTTAAATTTATCTTCCTCCAATTGTATATCTCCGAATAATCCCATCAACAAAGGTTTTTCTTTGCGATCTCTATTATCCATGTAAAAATTTTCTTCATAAACCAAATCAACTAAAGATATTTCTTTTTCATAAAGTGGGTTTTTCCACTTATAGTTTATTTCTTTTATTATCTCCATATTCAATTTAAAATCATAATTTAAATTGTTTTCAACTAGCAAACCAGTTACATAAAAACAAATAGGTAAATTAAACTTATTAAAAACATCTAGATATTTTTCTATATTTTGTTTATTTAAATTTTCCGTAATAACCCAAAAAATTTCTATTGCTTTCTGGTTTTTCAAAAAAATCCAATTTTCAAGGTTTAAAATGCTATCATTAATAAAACAATAATGAGCACTCATGTTTTTTTGATATATTTTTTCTATATTCTTTATTGAAGAAGAATAAAAATAAACTTCCTTATCTCTTATCCTTTCAAAGACTTCCCAATCAATTGATTTATTCTTTAATTCTAAATTCAATAAATTAAAATTAATTATTTGATAATCCAATAAATCTTCTGAAATATTAGAATTTTCTATTAAGTTATAAAATACATATTTTTTCATTTTGATAATATAATCTTATAATCAAAACTAGTCAATAACACTATATTTATTGATTGACTTTTTTTCTTTTCAGATTATTATTAGAAAACAAACAAAAAGGAATTTAAATGAAAAAACTCTGTCAAATTGTTATTATTGGTGGTGGACCCGCTGGTTGTGCCGCCGCCCTCAATGCCATCAATAAAGGGGCTTCTGATGTAACCATTATAGAGAAAGAACCTTATGGAAGACATAGAATTGGTGAGATTTTATTAACTCAGACAATCCTAGAATTAAAAAATCTAAATATTCATGAAGAGATGGCTCAATATGCTGATCATTATCAATGGGGAAGAAAATTCGCCGCAGCTTATGTTCATGGAAAAGACAGAACACCATGGAAAGTTCAAAACAATCATCCATTAGCAAGTTCTGAAGACCAACCACACATACCAAGATGCTTCGTTGATAAAAAAACCAACCTTTGGTATACCTTAATGGTTAAAAGACATGAGTTTGATGAATCTTTAAGAGAAGTTTGCAAGCAAAAGGGAGTAAAAATCATCCATGGTGCCGTAAAAGAATTTGATATCATTAAAGAAGAAGATAAAGATAAATCTACCATCAAAAATCTTCACATAGAAACTCTTAATGGTGAAAACATTACATTACAACCACAGTTTATTATTGATGCTACAGGGCAACAAGCTTTCTTAGCAAGAAAAATCAAAGCAAGAAAAGTAGTTGACGATTGGGGCTATCAAGCGAGATACACTTATTTTAAAAATATTGATTTTGATAATGCCATGAAAAATGGCTTATTCAAAGAAGGTGCGAATATATTATCTTTTGAAGATGGATGGTGTTGGATTGCCAACTTAGGAACCGATGTCACTAGTATCGGTATTGTAAGTAGACATTGGGATAAAGATGAAAAACTATTTTGGAAAAAAATTGCCAACTTACCAGAGTATAAAACATTTGGCATAGATAAAGCATTAGTAGTTGACCATAAAGGACAAGATACCAAACAAGATAATTTATATGTTCACCCCAACTATCGTTTCAGAAGTGAAATTATGAGAGGTAGAAATTGGGCTTGTGCTGGTGATGCTGCCATGTTCTTAGATCCTCTACTTTCTCAAGGTGTTACTTTAGCCATGTCTTTTGGTTCTAAGATTGGTGAGATTGCCACACTAATTACTGAAGACAAATTAGATTCTATTGAATTACTAAGTGCTTATGAAAAATACTATATTAATGAAATTGAAGTTTTAAATAAGGTTGTTTCTCAATGGTATCAGCCAAACTTCACTTTTGATGATTATTGGAAGTCTACCGCAGAGAAAATTTCCAATATCTTTGGAAGATCAATTGGTAAAGATGTTGAGTCATTCAGATGGATTTCTAATTTAGAAAATATTCATAGCATCATGAAAAACAAAAATGATATGAACTTTATTAAAAATTTAAATAATGTTAATACAATTAAAATGATCCATGATTTTGAAAGTTCTGATATTCAAAAAATATTCTAAATTTTATTCTTAATCTTATCTTTTGATTTGATTTTTTCAGTTAAAGAAGCCTCTAGTTCTAATTTTTTAATTAATACAGAGACTTCTTTAATTTTTTCTACACACACTTCATCTCTACCGTGTTTTTCTAATTTTATAGTTGGAATAATATACTTATCATAACAGTATGTGTAATCTAAAACATCTTTCATGAAATTATTTGTAAAATCAAAATTACTGTACTCCACATACATACTTATAGTTTTTTTAAAACTTTCTGACTCTAAATATAATACATGATTAATATTATTAATGTAATTTAATATATCTTCACCCACAGAGATTAAGTCATCTATCATTTTAAAATGAAAGCCATCCCAAAACCTAGCTTTAGAGGACATATCCCAATCTAATAAAGTTTCTGTTAAGGTTTTTTTATTATCACCACTATATTTACTCAACACAGTCTTTTTTTCTAACAAATCTAAAAAAACTTTAAACTTTTCTGAATTTTCTGATAGAAGGTCTAAGCTTAATTTTTTATTACTTAAAACTAAACTTTTATCTTCAGCCCCGTTAAGTATTTTAATAAAGATATCAATTGTTCCCTTTATATAATAGCTCCCAACATCCATATTCATTACTCTTTGCTCTGTAATTATTTCAGAACAAATATCCCAATGAAAATCCCCAATAGATTTTTCAGCTACATCTAAATTTTTCAATTTAGAAATGTCTTTTTTCTTATAATAATCTATTTTCTCTATAAATTTTTTAATTTCCATTTTTAACCTTGTTTTTAGTATTTTCTACCACATATAAATAAATTAACAATGGAGAAAATCACATGAATACTAACAAAATGACACAAAAAATGCAAGAAGCTTTACAGCTATCTCAGCAAAAAGCTATTCTTAAAAACCACAATGAATTCGACAACATTCACTTCTTATTGGCATTATTATCACAAGAAGAAACCAAATTTAATACTATCCTCAATAAACTTGGGGTAAATTTGGAAAAAATAAAAGCTGAAACAAATAAGTTGTTAGAAAACTATCCTACTGTTTCAACACCTAACGACATTCAAATATCTAGAGAACTTTACAAAACCTTGGTTTTTATGCAAGAAATTGCTGATAAAAGAGGTGATGAATTTGTTCGTGGTGAATTATTTCTACCTGCAATTTTCAAATATGAAAACAAGATAAAATCAATCTTAATATCACTAGAAATTAAAGAAAATAAAATAGACTCTATTATTAACTCTGTTCTATCTGATAAAACACAAAGTCAATCTCAAGAAGAACAAGAAGATGCTCTCTCTAAATATACTTTGGATTTTACTAAAAAAGCAGAGCAAAATAAACTTGACCCTGTAATAGGAAGAGATGAAGAAATTAGAAGAGCCATGCAGATATTGGCAAGGAGAACAAAGAATAATCCAGTTTTAATTGGTAATCCAGGTGTTGGTAAAACAGCTATTATTGAAGGATTAGCTCAGCGAATTGTTGCTGGAGAAGTTCCAGAAAACTTAAAGAATAAAAAACTTTTAGGTTTAGATTTGGCAAGCATGATAGCTGGAGCAAAATTCAGAGGTGAGTTTGAAGAAAGATTAAAAGGTGTTTTAAAAGAAATTGAAAAACAAGCAGGAAATGTTATTTTATTCATAGATGAAATGCACACACTTGTTGGAGCAGGAAAAGCTGATGGGGCAATGGATGCAGGCAATATGCTAAAACCAGCATTGGCTCGTGGCGAACTTCATTGTATAGGTGCGACAACACTAGATGAATATAAGAAATATATAGAAAAAGACCCGGCTTTAGAGAGAAGATTTCAAAAAGTTCTTGTTAATGAACCTAGTGTTTCAGATACCATAGCAATACTTCGTGGTTTAAAAGAAAAATATGAAATTCACCATGGAGTTTCCATTACTGACAGTGCTTTGGTTGCTGCCGCAAAATTATCTAATAGATATATTACAGATAGGTTCTTGCCAGATAAAGCCATAGATCTTATAGACGAAGCATCAGCATTAATTAAAATGGAAATGGACTCTAAACCAGAAGCCATAGATAAAATAGAAAGAAAACTTATACAGTTAAAAATTGAATTATCTGTTGTTGAAAAAGACTCAAATGCTTCTGATTCAAAACTTCAAATTATTCAAGAAATAGAAAATCTTGAAAAGGAACAACAAAGACTATCTACCATTTGGGAAGAACAAAAAGCTGATAGCTTCTCAGTCTATGAACTCAAAAACAATATTGAAAAAACCCGTGAACAAATTAAATCCCTTAAAAAAGAAGCAAAATGGGAAGAAATTGGTCAACTTGAATATGAAGTATTGCCTAAACTCTTAAAAATGTTAGCAGAAAAAGAAAAAGAAGACTCTACTGTAAATAAGAATTTACATCAAGAAAAACTTTTTAGGAAATCTGTCACAGAAGAGGAAATTGCTTACATCATTTCTAAAGCTACAGGAATTGAAGTAGATAAAATGATAAAGAATCAAAAAGCAAAACTTCTTGAGATGGAAAACTACCTACATCAAAGTATTGTAGGTCAAGAAAAAGCCATTATCAGTGTAGCAAAAACTATTAGAAGAGCTAAAGCTGGAATTGCTGATGAAAGCAAACCCTATGGTTCTTTCCTATTCTTAGGTCCTACAGGAGTTGGCAAAACAGAAATTACAAAATCTTTAGCAAAATTCTTATTTGATTCTGAAAAACAAATCATAAGAATAGATATGTCTGAATATATGGAAAAACATTCAGTATCTCGCTTAATTGGTGCCCCTCCCGGATATGTCGGCTATGAAGAAGGGGGATTACTAACAGAGTCTGTCAGAAGAAAACCTTATTCTATTATTCTTTTAGATGAAATTGAAAAAGCTCACCCAGACGTATTTAATGTTCTACTGCAAGTATTAGATGAAGGCAGATTAACAGACGGTCAAGGTAATTTGGTTGATTTTAAAAATACTGTCATCATCATGACTTCCAATATTGGTGCTCATAAAATACAAGAACTCATCAATAAAGGAAAAACCGATTATGAAAAAATGAAACATGAAGTTATGCTTGAAGTTAAAGACCACCTAAGACCAGAATTTATTAACCGTATTGATGATATTGTTATATTCCACTCATTAAACAAAGAGCATATAGAGAAAATTGTATCTCTTCAATTACAAAACTTAAATAAACGTTTAATTAATAAAAATATCAATATTAATTTTGACAATTCTATTATTAAGCATTTAGTAACGATTGGATTTGACCCCATTTATGGAGCAAGACCAATTAAAAGAGCCATTCAAAATGAAGTTGAATCTTATTTATCAGATAAAATACTAGAAGATGCCATTCAAGAGGGTGACTCATTAACCTTAAAGTATAATGGAGAGTATATACTGTCATAATATTATCACAATATTTCATATATAATATTTGATTCATATTTTAAATCACCACAATAGACAATCATCTATTGTGGTGATTTTTATTAACAGTCCATTATTGGAAATAAGAAAATTGATTTTTTTTGAAAATGATTATATTATTTTCAAATGAATACTATCTCCACTTTAAATAAACATAAAGAAAAAATATTTTTTGGTATCTTTTTGTTAATATCAATCAAACAGCTATTTGGTTTATTTTCACATGGGATTTCAATTCATCAAGATCATTACCATTTCTCTAATTATTTAAATTATATTTTAAAGATTTTTCAAAATGTTATTTTCTTTTTTTTATTTTCTCAATTTTTTATAAAATACAATATCAAATACATTCTTATTGCTATACCTTTGGCCATATGGGAACAGAAACATAATTTTTTTGTTCACTATGTTCACCCACTACTTTTAGATATAAAATTTTATAATTTATTTAGCTCAAACCCATCAAATATTAGTCCAGAGTATCCCAGAATTATTGTTTTTTCAATTTTCTTATTTACATTCTTGGTTCTTATATTTTATAAAAAATTTAGAACACTCCCACGTATTTTTTTGTTACTTAGCAGTTCTGCTATCTTTTTAACCTCTATCTTGTTTCACCACATCATAGTTTCTTCTATTAATATATATAAAGAACAACAACAAAACATTTTACTTAATGTCGCAAAAACCCTTAAAACAGAAGAAGAAATAATCTTTTTCTGTAAAAATATAGGCATAAAATGTTTATACACATTTTCCGATCAAGAGTCTCAATATAAATTATTAGAATCAGATAAAATTCCAAAATATATTAAAAACTATATACAACCCATTAAAAAAGAAATATTAAACGAACCGTTAATTTTTGACTATATAACATTAACTGACTTTAGCCAAGAAAATAGAATCTTAGCTCAACACCCAGTTTCTTTTATTAAAAATAATAATTTTTTTGTAATAACTATTGATGACAGCCAATACAGAAAAATTCTCATAGATTATCAATACTTATTTGTAAAATTAGGATTCGCCTCTCATATTGTTTGGTTTTTTGGAGCATTATTTTTAATTAGTTTCCATACCGCTCGTCTAAAAAACAGACCGCGTATTTGATTTATTTTAATTTATTTATTATCTATTTATCAACCAAAATTTATTTACATTTATGAAACTACTATCTAAAGGATTTACACTATTAGAACTGCTTACAGTTATAGCAGTTTTAGGGGTGTTATCAGCAATTGCTTTCCCAGCTTATCAAGATTATGTAATAAGAAGCCAAGTTTCTGAAAGCATTTCTTTGGCAGAAGGTGCTAAAATGGCCGTAACGGAGTATCATGCTCAAACTGGTTCTTTTCCCTATTTTTCACAAGTTGACTACTATCCACAATATGGAACTTATGTTTCAGAAATATCTTTAAGAGATCTTAGCTCTGGCACACCAGGTGTTATATCAATAAAATTTTCTAAAACATCACCATTTAAAGCCCATGCTTCTATTGATGCTTTAGAGTTTAACCTTTTTCCACAAGCTGATGCAAATACTAATCAAATTACATGGACTTGCTCTAGCAATATACCTATTAAATATATACCCAAAGCTCTAGAATGTACTTTTCGTTAAAATAAATACAACATAAACTATCAAATAAAAACAACCAATGGTTGTTTTCTTTTAAATCTTCATTTTTTTTCTTTTGACATCTTCTTGCTTATTATCTTTTGTGGATAAAGTTTGATTGAGAAATATGGCAAAACCTTCAATTACTTTTTTATCAATAAATTCTTCAATTTCTTCTTTTTTAATTCCAGTTTTCAAATGTTTAAAATTCTTTACATAATTATCACTATATGCTTTTAATTTGCTAGTTAAATTTGAATCTTTTTTAATTTGATTTTCTAGAACAACACCAAAGAAATCCTCTTTCCCAAATTTTATAGCGCATAAACCTATATAAAAAATCATTTCCATATCTAAACTATTTTTTGTTGCATGTTCAAGAAATTGATTTTTTTCATACTTAAATGAATTAAACATTATTTTCTTAAAATTCATCATTGTTGAAATTGGGTACTTGTCGTGAAATTGAATTAGAAACTCATCACTTTGAGATTTTACCAATAAATCTGCTCTTTTTTCTATTTTACCTAGCAGTCTCATATCATCCAAATCAGACATGTATTCAAATTTTTTAATTTTAACTCCTTTTTGATTACTTTCAATTAATATATCTTCAATGTTTTCTTTTGTTAAGCTTACCTTAGTATATAGAAAATCAATAAATTTTTCATTTTGATTAAAAAAAGCATGCTTATATATTTCCATTTTATGATGTGAATTAAATACATGCCCATTCATTATTTCTTTGAACTTATCAAAATCATCTTCAATAATTAATTTTTTAACTTTTTCAATCATTTTTTTTCCCAATTTTTATAAATTATAGTATTTTTAAAATCATTTATCAATAAATTAATCTACTTCTATTTTTCTAATAATGCTTGATTAAAATATGTTTTTTAGGTTATAATCAAAAAAACAAAGGACTGACCAATAATGCAAAATAAACTTTATGATACGGCTAAAAAAATTCAATCTGTCTTTAAAGACCCAACCAAAGAAAAGGAAGTATTAAAATTAAACTCAATTTTAAATGAAGAAGTATCACAACTATTTGAAAATAATCAGTCTGAAATTATAGAACAAACATTAACTCAAATTATTAATGAAAATAACGAAGAGCTTTTAGATATTGTTCTTGATGAAGTTAATTTTGAAATTGAAAATGTTTTGTATGAAGACGATACAGATAAAAAAGATTATGATTCAACCATGGTTTTAGTTCCTTGTGTTATTATTTCACAATCTGAATCCATCTCAATTCCATCTATCCAGTCTTTTGAAAATGAAATTAGAAATGGTTTGATCTCTCAAAAACTTATTCAAACAAGAGAACAGTTTAATCTTGGGACAATAAGACTTTCCCAATCCGCCTTGGATGAAATGAACATTCAAGATTGGTGGCAAGTACATCGTGATTTAATTTCAGAAAAATATCTGAGTTCAGAACAAAAGTCTGAAAATAATCTCATAAGAAGTTCTGTTACCCCTTACGAAATGGATGAACCCGTTACGGTTATTTATTTTATCGCTCAAATTCTTTCAGAAGAAAATAATCAAGAATTATGTTTATCAATTTTTGACTCACAAATAGATACTGATTTTTGGAGTTCTATTGCGAACAAATTTTCAACTGAAGAGACTAAGTTTACAGTTCTCCCATCACTTCCAATTAATGAAAGTATGGAAAATACTCAAGCCATTTTAGAGATGGTCAGCTTTGAGCTTTTCTTTGAAGATAATGCTTATGATGATGATATTGAACTTTTATATACCCCAATTGAAGGTTCTAATGAATATGCTATTTTATTTTTTGATGGAGGAAGCTATACATTAGAAAAATTCTATATCTATAATACAGAAGGAGAAAATGATCTATTTATTTGTAATTTAATTGAACAATGTTTAAAAAAACCTGTTCGAACTCTTTATTCGTATGAAAAATCTATTACTATAGAAACTCTACAATCGTGGAAGGAGGAATCAAATATTATTGATATAAGTTCAATCATAAAAGAGTCTAATCAAATTGACTTATTTCAAGCATATCAGTTCTGTAGTCTCACAGATAAAGATACTGATATTATTAAGCCCACAATTCATTAATTTAGAAAGGATATAAATAATCATGGCAAAAATAGAAAAAATTAATACAGAAAAACTTATCCATGCTACCAATAATAATCTTCCACTTCCTTATTTCCTAAATGAAGAAAATGATTTGATTTTTAGAGAAAACATGAAGGAGCTATATTCTTTCTTATATGAAGAGCACCCAGATTGTCTCACATATGAAGGACAACAAATTTCAGAAGAAACTTGGAATGAAACTAAGTTCGTCGGCACACTTTTTACTGCTCTTTTTAGTCATTGGACTAAAATTATCCATGAAGTAAATATCTTTTTCGTTGAACTACTAGAAGACTTCCCATCAGAGCTTGAATTAGAAATTGAAGGTGAACCGTTCATTTTATTCTATAAGCGTTCCACCAATACACTTTCAAAAAGAGATGAATGTATTTATGAATTTGATAAGGAAACCATTCATGACTTCTTCAATTGGTTAGAAATTGAGATAGTTAATGTTGGCAACATTGAAGAGCTTCTTAAGAAATATAAAGCTTTCACTGAAGTTTTTGTAGAGGAAATAGATAATTTAGAAACAGATGATGACGATGTTACCACCATTGAGCTTTCTGATGCTTTTTATGATAATGTTGATGATCTCAAGCGTTCTATTTTAATGGCTCTAGAAGACAATATGGAAGAAGATGGCATTTCAAAAGAAAATGAAAGCAAAAAACAAATAAAGAGTTTTGAGCCAAAAGAGGTTTCCTTTGTTTGGAATAAAGAAGAAATTTCTCTTAACTACCCCCTGCAACTCGTTGGCAACATCAGTGATAATATTTCAATGGTTTCTTTCCTTGACAATAAAAATGGTTGGTTGGCTCAACAGCCCGTGACAGTACAAGAAACCCTTATAGGAATTTGGGCTGATTTTGTTTACAACAAACATGAATCACATGCCAAGAATGCTCCAGAAGAAAATAAAACCAAAATTCAACTTGATTGGGCTTCATTTTCTGAATACTTTACTGATTGGTTAAGATTTGACTCTTCAAGTGATGTGAGAAAAATTGACAAGAAAATTCGCTCCACATTAGAAAAAGTTCTTAGCAAGGGTAAGATTCAAAGTATCAGTTATATTGATAATGTCGCTGACTTTATTAAGATTGTTTTATATATTGAAAAAGAAGCAGCAATTTATGTAAACAAAAATGTGATTATTGATGTTGAAAATATACAAAAGCACTACTTCTATGCACTTAATAATGAAAACACATTATTACAGGTATGGAATGTGATTGTTCAAGATAAATTGAAAAAATCTAAAGTCACTAAAACTTATGAATTTCAATTTGATGCTCTTAAGGAAAAATTCCCTAACTTCCAGGAAGTAATTGATTATTATTCTGGTGCAATGTATATTTTTGAACAAACTGGAACTCCTCCAGCACCAGTTCTCTTGCTTGGCTCTCCAGGTTTAGGTAAAACTCATTTTGCCAGTGAGATTGCTAAAATTATTGGTTCTATGATGCAAGTTATTCCAGTTTCTTCATTAAGTGCTGGTTGGATTATTTCTGGAGCGGCATCTCAATGGAAAGATGCTCAAATGGGTAAAATTGCTCAATCTCTCTTAAACGGAACTAGCATGTCTCCTGTTATAGTTTTAGATGAAATTGATAAGAAGTCTGAAGGAAACTATGACCCATTGGGAGCTTTGTATCCTCTATTGGAATACCAAACAGCTAAAGATTTCGTGGATGAATTCCTAGAGTTCCCACTTAACTGCTCTAATGTTCTTTGGGTAGCAACAGCGAATAATTTAAACAGCATTCCCGAACCAATTTTAGATAGATTTGTTGTTTTTGATATCGCTAAGCTCAATCATGAAGAAACCATTAAAGTTGCTAATAACATCTTTACTGAACTTACTCACGGATTAGAACACCAAGAGTTGTCTGTTGATATCTTGGATATTTTAAAAGAAAAAACTCCAAGACAAATTAAGCAAATTCTCAAAAAAGCTCTTGCTTATGCTGCCGTTAAGAGAACTCAACAGATTTCTCTTAAGAAAGAGCATTTAGATTTGAAAACAAAAATTAAAAAAATAGGCTTCTAATCTTTTAGAATCTTAACAACCGAAGAAAACAAGCATTTCTGCTTGTTTTTTTATTGCATTTGCCAAATAATCATTTTTTTTATATACAATTTAAAAATCATTTTCAATATGGAAAAAATCAGTGTCCCACTACATTTGGCAAAACATATCAATCTATTTATTTCAAGTAGAGATAAGTCTATTGTTCTTAATCCTAGAACACGTCAAAAAAAATTAAACTTAAATGGTTCTTATATTTTTGGTTCTTCACTAAAAAAACAATCCATATTAGAAAACGGCTTATATTTATTGGCTCAAATTAATTTCTCAGAATTATCAACTCAACTTTTAGAAAAAACCATATTACCGAAAAAAGGATTTTTACAGTTATTTTTTAATTATAAGAATCCACATGAAAATTATGTTTCTTATAAAAATGAATTAACTTATAATAATATAACCACCAACAATTTATCTTTCCCCATTATTTTTGAATTTAAAAATGAACTTTGCCACTTCAATGACATATACCATAGTGAACACTATTATTCTTCCATTCTTGGTAAATTATCTTCTTATGACAAAAAACAACTTTTAGACTTAGAAGAATTTAAACACAATCACACTAAAATACTTGGTTATCCATATTTCATGAATCCCAAAAGACTTAATCAAGAATATGATTATGATAATCCACTTGTTTTGTTATTTCAATTAAAAAATAATGGGCAATTCAACTCAAGCATAAAATACATAAGTTTATTCATTAAAAGAACTGACATGATAAATTTAGATTTTTCTAAATTAATAACCATAGTTCAAAAGAAATATAAAACATAATTTTCATACTCTTTACATTTTCATAAATAGTAGTTATTTTAATAAATAACAAACACTAACAAAGAGCATTATAACCTGAGCATGGAAATAAAATTATGAAAGATATTGTCTTAAATAGAGCACAAGTAGATTACAACCCAAATATTGTATCAATAAATTATGATCTTATTCAAAATATAAAAATTGATAATTTTAGAGTTTATTTTTATTTTAACCCTAAAGAACTTATAGAAATCAATAACTACAAAGAAAACATTTATTATATTCTAGGATTACATAGCATCAACTTTCAATATTGGGATCACTCTACTGTTGGCTTTTATAGATATTCTAAGGGTGATAAAACAGGTGCTCCCGCCGCTTATGATGGCTATGAACAATTATATAACAGCTTGATTAAGGATAGGAAACAAATCTCCACCTTTATTCCCAACGACCTCTTCCCCTATTTCGGCAATATACCTGAAAAAAATAGTCGCCTAATTAACTTACAAGAATGCTTAAATAGAACTAAATTTTCTTTAGCTTATAAAGCCATAATGGAAGATGTGGAAAAAAACAATTTAATTGATACTGTAACTGCTCAAAAAGTGGCTGACATATTGCCTAATAGCTATTCAGACCCCTATTTGAAAAAGATACAACTTGCTTTTTTTGAAATTCATGAATTATTAAAAATAAAATATCCAAGATTAGAAATTGATTTAACTGTCGCTGCTGATTATCAAATACCAAAAGTCTTGGAAGCAATGGGCATACTTACTTATTCTAAAGAGTTAAAATCTAAAATAGAAAATCACACTTTAATAAATGTAGACTCACCAGAAGAAAGAGCAATAAGATCAGCCTCTATTTTAGCATGTGAAGATATTGTAAAAAAACATAACATATCTATTCCTTATTTAGATAAATATTTATGGGAAAACAGAAACCAGTTTGGTCACTTCAATTTTCACTTAACTAAAACTACTAGATATTAATTAAACTTAAATTTATAAATTTATTTTACTTTTCGTTTAATTTATTTTTTCTGCATATATTTAGCTTATTGTGAATTTCTAAAAATCCAATCGCCTGGGCTTTCAAATAAGCATCTTCTTTAAATTCAAATGTATCATAAAGAATTCCCCTATATGTTTTTCCCTCTTGAAATTCAGCTTCATATATTCTTCTAATGACTTCACAAAAAACAAGCAATTGCTCATCTTTATTCAAACTGTTAAAAAACATAGATGACTCATTAATTAACTCTTCTTTTAAAATAGATATTTCATCATCCATATTTTATCCTTATTAAAAAACACTAAATTTTAATAAGCATAAAATAAACTCTACATAAATTCAATAAAAATTTATTAAAAGAACTATCTATATTATTATCCCATTTTTATCTTTGACTTTATTTTAAACGTAAAATATACTTTATTCACTTTATTTTATATCTATGATCAAAACAGCAAAAAAGAAAAATTATTCTGAAAAGTGCCTTAGTCTATTCATTCAATATTTAGAAGAAAATGATTATTATGTTTCCCAAGAAACAATGAACTTTTATTTTAGAATAAATAAAAAAAATCAAAATTCAGAAGTAGAGGTAAATCACCAAGCAATATCAAATCTATTAAACTCAAATATAGATAAAATAAGAAACGAACAAGATTTTTTAGACTTTTTTACCTTTTGTTATTTAAAAAAAGAACCAGATATTGTTTTGGAACAAGCCATAATTAAAACACCAAATAAATCTGATTTTTTATTCTTTTCACATATTGAGAAAATTATTTTATCCATTAAGAAAAATCAACAAATATTATTTAAATACCTCAACAGAGTAAGCTTTTTAAATGTATCTTGGAGTTTTATTGATTTATTCTTAAATCATTTAAAATCAAAAGAAGATCAATTAAAATTAATTAAAACTCTAACCAAAACAACACCCTTTAGAATACCTAACAATCAAAAAGAAATATACAATTCCATTTCAGAATATATAGAAAACCCAGAAGAATTAATGCCATATTTTAATCATCTAATTAAAATAAAAGACAATGAAAGCATTATTAATTCCATAGAGTATCCACATACTATTTCAATTAATTTTTCTGCTCAAAAATTATTAAATGCTAATCTTAAAAATGATTTAAGCAGTCATTTTTTAGTTTCTTGTTTAAATGAAATATTTCAAAAAATTGTTAAAAGCAATTTGGATTTGAAAATTAAAAACTACATATTAAAATATAACACAGACACCAAAGAACATTCTTTATATATATTCAGTGATCTTGAAAATTCTTATTTACATTCTTTCATTTTTAGCGAGATAATAAATGATGTTCCTAGATTAAATTCATCTCAAGAAATTAAAGATTTTATCCAAGATTTAGAATTTTATATTAAAAAATATAAAATATCTTTCTTGAATAAAAAACTAAATAACGAACTTAAAAACAATCTTATAAATAAAAATCAAACTAAAATTTAATATTTATTTAATTTGATTGATGACCATTTTTAATGATTGCTCTAATTTTGGAGAAACAGCCATAAATTTAACACCCACTTGAAACCAAGGGTTAACTGTTTTTTTCTCGCTTAATATTTTTGGCAGCAATGCTTTACTTACATTTCTAACATGCGCTATTTTCATTGGTATACTAAATACATTATTCATTTTTAATGGAAGCTCTAACACAGCATCATTATAAATAATATTTTTTCTCACATCTTCTAAAGGGGAATTAACTAATACTGCTATACCACCTTCACTAATATTTACAGCTAACAAATTTGATAAATGTTCCTTATTCTTGTTTAAATGAACTGTAGCAGTAAAATTAGTTGAAAGATTAACTCTAGGGCTTCCCCTTCTTTGTAATCTTGTCATTCTAAATGGACCAGAGATATTTAATATAATATTATTGGCTTCATGCTCATAGTGTCTTAGGAAGCAATCAGCATGTGTTTCTATCCCATGTAGATGAAAGTCTATTCTTAAAACAGAGTTTCTTTTTAACAATGAAACATCTACATCTCTCGGATTTTCCCAAACCAACTCTAAGTCTTCTTGTCCAGTCAAAAACATTGTTGACTCAAAATTATATATTTCCCTCTTTTCCTCATTTAGAACAGTAACAAAACATTTTGTATTTTCTTCACTGGCTGTAATCAAATAATTTAATCTTTCTATTTCAGATTTAACATTAAAATTATAAGTGGAACCATCTTCTTTAAAATTCATTTAAAACTCCAACTATTTTTGGAATAGATTAATTTATTTAAAATAAAAAATCAATAGACTTAAATCTCAAGAGTAAATGTAAAAATAAACTCTTAAATTTAAATCTATTGATTAGATTTATGAATTTTCTAATTTACAATTTAGATTTTTTTTTGCCCTTTGTTTTTTTTGCTAGTTCACCATCTAACTTTTTAGCATTATATCTAGTTCTAACCTTATCTACATCCACTTCAAAACCTTCTACAATATAAGCTGAGAAATGACTACAAGCATTATCTATTTCTTCAAAAAGCTCTTCTCCATCTTCACCAAAATATTCACCATTAATAAATGGCATTATATACATAGGAGAATATCCTTCATCATTATACTCATACTTTGGGTCAAGATAAACACTTTCTATTTGTGGACTTTTTGACAAAATTTCCCCTAAAGCATCTTCAATAAACATTTCTACTATTTTATTCATTTTTGTTTTAACTTCATACAAATCATCTAAAATCTTAGACTTTTCTGTTGAGTTCAAATCATCAAATTCTTCAAAACTTTCTGGTAATTCTAACTGTATTTTTTTCAATTTATTTTCTCCTTATTTTTTATAATTGTAACATAAACAAATAAAATATCAAAAAAACAATCTAAATAATTCTTGTATTATTAATTAATAAATCATATAATCTACTCCAATAATCTTGAATATAATTTTATGTATTACAAACCCAAAAAAAACAACCAATCTAAAGAACAAAAAATATTTGATTCTCCGAGATTGTACTCATATGCTATTTGGCTACTATCTAGAAAAGACTATTCTTCTTTTGAAATTTCTCAAAAAATGAAAAAGTATCAACCTGACGAATCAATCATAGAAACTGTTGTCAATAAGTTAATATCTCAAGGATATATTAGCGAAGAGAGGTTATCCAATAACACTATTAGAGCCTACACTAAAAAAGAATCTATTAATAAAGTTAAAATGAGATTAATGACCAAAGGAATATCCAAAGAAATTATAGAACAATCTATTGAAGAAGAATTTGATAAAAATACAGAACTAGAAAATGGATTACATCTACTAGAGAAAAAATTTAAAAACTACAATGTAGAGTTAAAACAAAAATACTATTCTTTTTTAGCAGGAAAGGGTTATGACTATTCAACAATTTCCAAAGCTATATCTTTATTTAAAGGTGAAGATGATTGAAAATTTAGGCACTAGCCAATTTTCTTATTATTTTTCTTTTATGTAAAAACAAGAATAAAAATCCAAAATAAATCCAAAATCCATGAGCTACTGCTGTAAGAAAAGCGAACCATGTTTTTGATAAATACCCCATAGAAAAAAGTGATTTTGAATCAACAAAACATATATATATATTTTCATGTTCTCTTAGAATACAACCTTCTATTACAGATTCAGTTCCTATAAAATTACCACTTGTTTTAATATATTCTTGTCTTTCATTTTTATTAAAATCTTCCATGCTCACTTCTGAACAAATTTTATTATTACAAAAATAATTTCTTTCAGCATATTTTGCTTCAGACATTACCAAATATATTTTTTCATGCTTATAAAAACTTAAGAAACTCATTGGTATTGATATATGAAATAAAAAAGTTGTAATTAAAACAGAACTTGAAATTAAAAAAACAAATGTTCTGTCTATACTTCTTTTTTGTTTAATAAAAATTAAAACTAATAATCCAATATAAAAAACAATAAACAATAGAATTCTTGTATACTGTGGATTTATTTCTGTAGCTCCCTCTCTTAATATAGAGTTAAATATCCCGATTTTGAACAATAATGGGTGAACATACTTATCTAAAAATTCATATATGCCACCAAAAAAAACAATTATATTTAATAAAAAAAATTCAAAAAAACTGATTGTCTTCTTAAGAAAAACATATAACAACAATACAAATGAAAGAGTTAGCATTTTTTCATGAGATTGAAAAGCTAAGTCAGAAAAATATTTTAAATTATTATTTAATTCACCATTAAAATGAGCAAATAAGACTTTTGATATTGGATTGATTAATTCAAAAAACAAAAACCAACACAATATAAATACATATAAATATACTGTATTATTTTTTAAAAAATCAACCCAACTCTTCATCTTAATATTTGTTTTCTATTCTTTTTTGTGCCCACTCAATTGCTTTTCTTATTCTTTCAACTACTGTTTTTTTAGCATCTTCTATTTCAAACCAACGAAATTCTTCATGCTCTGGTCTACCCAATAATGGATTAATCCCCATAACAACTTTATCGTCAAAAGTTTCAGCTACAAAATAATAGACTACTTTTTTATTTCTTCCAAATGGCTCTGTTTCATAATAAATCTTACCCCACTTAAAATCCAAATCTGTTATTCCTGTTTCTTCCTTAACTTCCCTTATCGCAGCTTCTAACTTATTTTCGTTTTCTTCAATTCCCCCCTTAGGAAAATCCCAGAAATCATAAGACCTTAACAATAATAATTTAGTATTGTCGCCATCCTTTCTCATAATAATTACACCAGCAGATTGTTCTTTTCTCATATTAAATCCTTAAATTAAAACAATTATAAAATAAAAAAAATAAAATAGCAAAAAAAATATTTTTTATAATATGAAATAGATTACAAAAAAATAAAATGATAACTACCCCCGTTACTACATATAAAATAAATAGTGCAGTAATGACAATATTTATTTAAAAATGTCAATATCTAAATATTTTCAAAATAATTTGATATTTTTTCAAAAAAATGTATTATATCCATAACAAAACAACATAAGTGATATGCAAAATATTTTTCATGGGTCTAAAAACCACTTTATTCTACATATAAGACTTACAAAAAAATGTAATGCTGACTGTTCTTATTGCTCTTCATTTGAATCTAAAGCTTCAAGTCTTATGGTCCTTGATGACGCAAAAAAAAGCTTAAACTTTATTAAGGATTTAATAAATAAATTGGGTTTAGGGGGACAAAGAAACAGTATAACCGTTCAATATATTGGTGGAGAAATATTAACAGTTCCCACAAATTATTTAAAAGAATTTACAAATATAGTAAAAAATGAGCTATCTCCCTTATTTAAAGATTTTAGACATGGAGTTCAGTCAAACTTGATTTCATCTAGTCAAAAAATTGATTCTTTATTTGAAATTTTTGAAACAAATATTGGAACATCTTTTGATTCACACACAGAACAAAGAACAGTCAAAAAAGATCATAATAAATATAATGTAATTTTCTTAAAGAACATTTCTCATATTAAGAAAAAATATGGGAAAAACATGTCAGGTGTTGTTGTATTAGATAAAAAAATGGGACCACATCTTTTTAGTGAAATAGTATTAAGAAATTCCAAAAAACAACATATTACAATCAGACCAGTATTTAATGGTGGAAGCTCTGTAGATGAACTATCCATAGAAGAAATATTGTTTTATTTTAATCAGTCTTTTGATAATTGGATTATGAAGCAAAATATTATTATTGAACCTTTTTATTCCTATTTAAATAAAAGAATAAAAAATAAAAAAGGATTAAATTTTGAAGATATTTCTGGCTGTCCATCACAACATAACTGTGCTATGGTGTCCCTTAATTTAGACCCTAATGGTGATTTATATATTTGCCAAGATATGGCAGATGCCAAACAATATTGTATTGGTAATGCCATTAACAAAACTCTTAATATTGAACTATATGAAAAGATTAAGAATAGGACAAACAATCTTAATTCAGATTGCTTGTCTTGTGATTATTTTAAAGAATGTCAGGGTGGTTGTATGTCAGAAGCAATTCATCATCATAATGATATGTATGGAAAAACTTCTTATTGTATTGTATGGAAATCTCTGTTTTCAAAAATAGATAAAGCCATAGATAACTATGGCTATGATGAAATACAAAAATGGCTAGAAAATATTAATAAGTATTAATTATAATCTCTTTCCTGTTTTATTTTTTGATTAACATAATGCTTCATCAATGTTAAAGCTGGTATATTATTACTGAACTTTGCCAAATCCATAGGTGTTTCAAACTTCTCATTAACTGATAAAGGATCTACACCCCTATCCAATAAAAATTGAATTAAAGACAATGTATTTTCTGTTATTTTCGTTACGGCGAAGTGCAGCAAATTATTGCCAAAATCATCTGTAAAATTAAAATTAATATTACTATCAGAATAAGATAATCTCTTAACTTCTTTTATATCTTGTTCTTGTATTAATTTAATTAAAGTTGCTTTCATATACATTCCTAAATATTGTAATATATATTATCAAGATATCTTTTTTCTGTCAAAGTTTTCTAAAAATCTTCCTTCAAAATATTCATGATTCGCATTATTTTCTTTATCTAATTTTTTACTTTGTATTGGATTTTTATCAAAAAAAGTATTTTTCTTTTCATCATCCTTTTTAAAAAAATCATTCAAAAATTCCATAAATCTTTTAACTTCAAATGGGCATTTATTTGATTCGTCATTAAAATCCATCCAAGAAGATGTTCCCACTAAAGAGCACACATTTTTGAATTCACACTCTCCACAAGCTTCGTTGGTAAATATTTTTTTAATAATTTTTTTACTTTCTTTTTCTGCTTTTTTATTTAATTTTTCTGTATCATTTAAATCTATTTTTTCTATAAAGTTAAACAACCTTTCTTTCACTGGTATTAAGTTTGAAACCAATCCAGCTTGAGCAAAAATAAGACTACCATTATTATCTATGTAAATATTTTCAGTTAAATCATTTACTATTTTTTTATGTAAATCTGGATAGCTTATTTCATCACTCATTAACATAAAAGCTCTTTTAAGAAATGGTATAAAATTAATCTCATATGAATGTTCTCTATCATTTATTAAAATAAATTCCTTTAACCATTGGAACATCTCAAGATGTTTTTTTTTCCACATTTCTTTGGTTCCTTTATTAAGAACCCAATTAAATTCAACATGTTTAAATCCATATTTTTTAATCCACTCATGGAATTCAATGGGAGTTAAAAGCTCTAGAACATCATCTCCCAAGTTAACAGTTAATTCTGTCATTCCACATTTTTCTTTGAAGTATAAAATATTTTTAAGATATGTATTTGCGAAGTTCTTATTTAAAATAATTTTCTTTGGATCAAACACTACTTGAATAAAAAATGGCATCCCATACTCTAAAGAAATATTGTAAAACATATCCATTTTTTCTTTTATTTCTTTTTCTTTTCCAATAGCAGAAGCTGTAATCAATATCACGCTTTTATGCTTTAATTCTTTAGGAATAATTGAAGAGCATATCTCCATAAAGCTATTCATTTCTTCAAAAGACATTAAAAAATGATCTCCTTGACCCAAGAAAATTGATATTGATTCAATATCATTTTCACCAATATTTGATAAATACTTATTGATTGATTTAGCATTATTTCTAAATAAATTCCAATCAATTCCAGATACAGACATTCTTTCTGAAGAAGATAAAGCACAACCAGAACAATTGCCGCCACATCTTGTTACAGTCTCTAATAATATTTGTATATCTTTTTTCATATTTATTTCTTTAAATTTAATATCAAGTTAGTACAAAATAACAAAAAAGTAAATATTGACAACAAAAGGAAGATATTAGATAACTATATTATGAAAAAATTAAATACTATAGAACTTTTTGCTGGTGCTGGAGGCTTAGCTCTTGGCTTAGAAAAGGCAGGATTTGAACATCTACTTTTAAATGATTTCGATGCCAATGCTAGTAAAACTTTAATTAAAAACAGACCAGAATGGAATGTTATTTGTGGCGACATAAAAAACATAAACTTCAATGATTTTTATGGTAAAGTTGATTTGCTTTCTGGCGGTTTTCCTTGCCAAGCATTTTCTCATAGTGGTAAAAGATTAGGTTTTCAAGATACAAGGGGAACACTTTTTTATGAGTTTGCTCGTGCCATAAAAGAAACCAATCCAAAATGTTTTATAGCAGAAAATGTAAAAGGATTACTTACCCATGATAATGGGAACACAATCAAAATTATTTTAAGTGTATTCTCAGAACTTGGATATTATGTTTATATGCCAGTTTTATTAAATGCTAATAATTATGATGTAGCACAGAAAAGAGAACGTGTTTTTATTTGTGGTGTCAGATATGATTTAAAAGATAACATTCATTTTGAAGCACCACCTAAAAGTTTTTCTCCAACTCTTAAAGATATTTTCTATAAAGGAAATTATTATAATACAGATGTTTCAACAATTAAAAGTTTTGGAAACCAATACAGTAAAGACAAAAAAGATTTATTTTCTTTGATACCACCAGGTGGAAATTGGAAAGACTTATCTATTGAAGAACAAAAAAAATATCTAGGAAAAATGTTCTTTTCTGAAGGTGGGAAAACAGGAATTCTCAAAAAGTTATCCCTTGATGCCCCTAGTGTCACACTATTAACTAGCCCCAATCAAAAACAAACAGAAAGATGTCATCCACTTGAAAACAGACCTTTAAATGTTAGAGAATATGCAAGAATTCAAAGCTTCCCAGATGATTGGGATTTCTGTGGAAGTGTTAGTTCTCAATACAAACAAATTGGTAATGCTGTTCCAGTTATGTTAGGCTATCATGTTGGTAAATATCTATATGATCAATTAATTAAATTATGAAAGCATTATTGTTTTTAATTTTGATTTTTATACAGCATTCATCTTTTGCAGGAAATCAAAAATATGAGAAGCTTAAATTAGAAACTCAGCAGATGTTGTCTACTTTAGTTAGTGATTTTTCGCCAATAAGCAATAGTTTTATTGATGAAAATGAAGCTGTAAGTTGGTTATCAAAAGAAAAAAAACTTTCAAAATATATTCCCGACTATAGCGATAGAATTGATTTTTTAAAAACAGTTCACTATGAAGCTACTAGAGCAGGAATTGAACCCATATGGGTTTTAGGTGTTATCCATGTTGAAAGTAGATTTAAAAAATATGCCGTAAGTTCTGTTGGGGCAAGAGGCTATATGCAAGTAATGCCATTTTGGATAGATGTTATAGGATCAAAAGAACACAATCTTTTTCACCTAAGAACAAATTTAAGATATGGAACTGTTATATTGAAACATTATTTGGAAATAGAAAAAGGAGATTTATCTAAGGCTTTATCTAGATATAATGGTAGCATAGGCAAGGACAAATATCCCAATTTAGTTTTAAATGCCATTCAATATTACCAATAACTATTCAATATATCTCTAAAAAAATCCACTAATTCCATAAGTGGTTTAATAAGGTATTCAAAGACAAAAGGATTTACATAAATTCCACCAGTCCAAGACATATCTGAATAATTTAACCAATCCATAAAAAATAAAACAGAAACTACAATAGAAGGAATTGATAGCAGAAATAATAGTTTAAAACAAAATTTTTTTATTTTATATTTATCATCCCGGTCTTTTTCCTTAAGATACAAATAGCTATAATCTTCACAATCATCATAATTGACACTTTTTAATGTTCTTTCAAATAATAAAAATTCCTCATTATTTTTAAATAAAAAAGTTAAAGTTAATCTATTGTCAAATGTGATATCATACAAAAGATTGTTGTTTGCCCAATAATATGATGATATAAAAAAATAAAAAATAGAAGTAAAAATTAAGCTAAAAAAGAACAATGTTAAAAATGGATAAGCAAATCCAGTTAATAGTAATAAAAATATAAAAAATAATGCTGTTCCCGAAGTTTGTTTGTTAATTTGTTTTTTTAAATCATAATACCCTACGTTATTGTTTTTGGCATATTCAGTAATCTTATTGGTTTTAAAGCACATCAATTGAGAATCAAATATATTTTTAAGACTTACTTCCTCTATCAATAATTTTTTCTCAACATCAATATAATAATTTTTAAGTTTATTTATTTCTTTCATTTTTTCTTATTTTTATTTATTTTTTCTTCTTAATACACAAATAATCATAATAGTCAAAACAATAATAGCTACATTTGACATTTTTTAAAAATAAAAATAATCTTTACTAAAATGAGAAAAAAATGAAAAAAAAACTGATTTTATTTTCAATGTTATTTATTAGCACTTCTTCCTTTGCACAAAATACTGTTTTTAAGTGCGTGGATTCAGAAGGCAACATCTCTTATGTCAATAAAGAAGAATCAGCTAAATGTAAAAGCACTAATCTTGGTTTTGTAGATAAATCATCAACACTCAATAAAAGTTCAGCCAATAATGGAAGCTCTACTCCAAGTGCTGAACCTAATTTTACCCCAAACACCAATACTGAACAAATCATTCGTGATAAAAAGCGTTTATTGATATTGAAGAATGAATTAACACAAGAAATTGAACAGAGAAAAACTATAGAATCTATGTTATCAAAGATTCCACCTAATCTTTCTCAATCTGAAGAATATCAAAAACTAAATAACTTACTAAATAATCACAAAAAAAATATTGAATCCTTAGAAAAAGAAATAGTAAATATTTCAAAATCTATCCCTAATGAATCTATTGTTAATAATAATGTTGGAATTCCAAGCAATATTGCTCCCCCTATTGCTTTGCCTAATAATCTTAATATGAAGATTGACCCTAATGTTCAGTTGGTTTCCCCACCAGAAACTAAAACACCTCTCATGAATACACCAAAAATAGAAATCCCAAAAACAATCCCAAAATCAATTCCAGAAATCACTCAAGATATACCAAAAGAAAATAAACCATCCGAACCAATTGAAGAAAAACCAATAAAAGAAGTTTTCAATTCTTCTTTTATTACAAATAAATCTTTAAATAAAAATAACAAAATACCCAATATAACACCAAAGAATGAAAATTCTAAGTTATTAATTTTACCACTTGAAAAAAAATAAAATTATGAAAAATAATTCAAATAAAGATCATTTAATTAATCTTATTGAGCAATTTTCCACAAACATAGACTTCAATGAAAATTTTGAGATATTAACAAACAATGAATTTGAAATACCAAAAACCAAACATGAAGGAATTCAACTTTGGATAAAATATTCTAATGTTTCCTATAGTGAATCTAAAATTGAAGAATTGTATATTGAATATAAAAAATTTTTAACATCTAAATTTGGAGAAAATTTGTCTTCAAGTGTTATCTACTTAAAACCAAATAAGTATTTTAAAAATGCTTTAGAAAAAATACTATTTTTTAAATTTTAATCTTACCTTTTTTAGTCATGTAAACTCCATTGTCTGGAACTTCTTCTTTTTCTAAATTAATAGGCAAGTCTTCTTTTTTCTCTAATTCGTTCTCTAATTTTCCAGAAAGAATAATCGCACGACCAGCCAAATCTTGAGCCAAGTCTTCTGGAGTTTGACCATCTAAATTAGTAATATTAGTGTCAGCACCAGCAGCAATCAACATTTTTCCAATATCTATATCATCTTGAGACATATTCTCTTTTGAAATGTTATAATGAAGTGCTGTATTTCCTAAACCATCTCTTTGATTTACTTTTATAGCATAATGAGATAATAAAATTTCAACAGCTTTTACATCTGATGTAATAGTGGCATATATTAAAGGAGTTTGGGGGCTTTCTTTTTCATTCTTTGGCATATTCCATTCTAAAATGCATCTCTTTTCCACAAACAATTCCAAGAAATCATATTTTTTATTCCTTAAAGCATACCAAAAAGCATCTTCAAAATTAGCCACTGGCTTATAAGATATTCTAGCCCCAGCTTTTATTAAATAATATCCCAAAGTTAAATTATCATTTTGTATTGCTGCTATTAATGGCGTTATATGCTCATCGTTACAATTAATATGAGCCCCCTTTTGAAGACATTTTTTAATTTCTTCTTTTTCATTTTTTAAGCAATGTTTAATTAATTCTTTTGATAGCTCTTGATTTATTTTAAAATCTTCAGATGCCTTACTTAAATAAACATTTAAATTGCTCCAATTTTCCATATTTTATTTTTATTCTTTTTTATAGTTTTATAATAAAATAATTTTGTGTCAAATATCTCTATATTGATAACTTAACAAGTTTGACTTTAAAAAAATAAATTATATAATGAAAAAAAAATCAGAAAGAAAAATATGATAGAAAGTCACAAAAGAACACTTGTTAGAATGCTAAGCTATAGAATAACTGCATGGTTATTTACTATTCTTTGGACATATCTTTATACAGGCAACTTAAGTCAAGCAACAGGATTTTCAACATTACTACATATTTTACTTAGTATAGACTATTATATACATGAAAGAATATGGCTTAAAGTTAAATGGGGAATTATCCCCAAAAAACAAACAGATTAAATAAATAAACGAAAGGAACCCATATGAAAAAAGAAACCGAAAATCAAGAACAAGGTGAACAAACCCTAACAAAAGAAGTCAAGAAATCTATTGAGGATATTATTTATCAAAAAAAGTCAATTGCTAGAGATCAAGAAGCCCTTAAGGAAGCTATAGAAGCAGTAGCAGAAAAGCTTGGTGTTAAAAAGGGAGTATTGACAAGACGAATTAATCTTATTATAAAAGAAGAAGAAAAAGGTGGAGAGATTCATAGTCAAAATACAGACTTAGAATTTGTCGAAAAATACTTCAATATAGAGTAATATATCGGTAGGATGTAAATTAAATTTACCATGTAATTATTAATGAATTAAAATAAAAAGAATTTAATATGTTCCATTTTTTGCATCCTAAATTTAGATTTGGATTGTTTGTCTTAGATACCTCTAAATCTAATTTTTATAAAAATAATCAAAATCAAAATAACAGTCATCTTCCTGTTATCTGCTACGCAGATACTTATGAGATAAAGGAAGATGGTTCTATTGTTTTTTACCAAACAATTAAAACTGAAGACGATAAAAAATTCAAGATTCCTGTTTTATCTTATCCACATGGAAAATGGGAGGCTTGTGTTTTATTGGATGACCAAAATGACTTTCCTGTTTTTAAGGGTTCGCACCAATATTACAAACAAGCAAATAATAACCATCAACAAATGAACGAAGATAATTTAGATTTTTCTTCCACCAATGAAGATGAGGCTTCTTCTATAAGTCAAAATTTTGCCAAGAGTATTCAAGAAAAAAACTTTCAGTCTCCCAATATTTCACATCAACAACACATTTTAGGGCAGAGTAATTTACACACTACAGGCAGTGGAATGCCTGGCTTTAATAATCTTAATCCACAGGAATTCAAAAAACAAAAAGAAGAGTGGATTGAAAGTGAAATTAAATCTTATGTTAAAGAAATTGAAGATTCTTTTGAAGTTAGTCAATTTTTATCTTCTTTACATAAAAAACCACAAAACAAAACATATAAAGTTACAGATACAGACATTGTATGGAGTGCAGCAAAACTTATTAGAGCTAAAGCTGTCATGAGTCGTCAATTTTCTGATTCAAACACACAAAAAACTTTAAGTTTAATTTTACCAGACATCATGAAGAGACAATGGGATGGTAAAATGGCACCTATTTTACAAATTCTTCAAGAAAGAGAAGAAACAAAAAATGTGAATGCTATTGATTTAGCTGTATGGATGGTTCAAAACAACTATGGACTTTAATAAAAGGAGAAAACTATGAATTATGTCCCAAAACCTGTTGAAACTGTTGCTGATATTGAGAAAAAAATTGAAATAGAAGCACAAAACCTTATGTATTTTGAATACAAACACAAAGAAGAAGCTTTTAAAGAAGCTAAAATTTATATTGAAGAAAAATATAAAGATGTTGTTGCAAATCTAAAAGCACAAGGTCTTTATTGATTCTAAACTAATAAATTTTAATTTTTAGCCTAAAAACAAAATTGGTAGCCTTTTAAACAAAAAAGTGTTGATTAAATAATTTTTATGCCTTATAATAACCAAATAATTTTTATGGAGAACCACACTTGAAAACACATTTAGTTAATGAACAAATTAAATCTAACAAAATTTTGCTTTTAAATTCCGAAGGGCAAAAGATTGGAGACATGTCTTACAGGGAAGCAATGAAGCTTGCTAACGAACAAGAGTTGGATTTAATGCAAGTTGGCGAAAATAAAGATTTTGCAATTTGTAAATTAGTTAATTATAGCAAGTGGCTCTACCATGAACAAAAACGCAAACATAAAGAAGACTTGAAACATAAGTCTCAAGAAATGAAAAGCATGCATTTTAGACCATCTATTGGTGAGCATGATTTTCAACTTAAGGCTAAAAAAGTTTCAGAATTTCTAGCTGAAAATCATAAAGTAAAAGTTGTTGTTAAATTCAAAACTTATCGTGAGACAACAATGCATGATTTGAATAAAGAATTTATTGAAAAACTTTTAGAAACTCTCAATCCTTATGGTTCTCTAGATGGTAAAATCAATTACTCTGGAAAAGAAATTAACTTTATTGTTAAACCAACCAAGAAACAGCCTGCTAAGGAAGCTTAAATAAAACTAATCCATATAATGAAAAATAACCCCAATTTGGGGTTATTTCTTATTTAGCAATTAAATTAGGTGTGTCTTCTATTATTTTTGGGTTGAAATCAATCAACTTGTTATTGACATATAAATTCCCCTTATTGAGAACTACGGATAAGGAAGCATTTTTCCCGTTGTTATCCATTTGAACCCCTTGTGGAACCACCATATTTAACATTGGGGCATATGGTGAATCTTTTATTTGAAATATTGATTGAACTATCATATTATTTACACCAAAATTTTCAATTTTATCTACAGGTTCAACAGTAACTTTCATTGCAGCGACAAAACTTCCAATAGATGTTCCATTTTTATCTATTCCCTCGATAATAAATTTTGATAAATCATATTTAAATCCACTAGTTATTATTGAATTGTATGAAGCATCAAACCTTTCCTTAAATTGTTTTTTCATTTTTTCTTTTTCAAGATTATCTTTTTTATCAATATTCTTATCTTGATATTTTTTTATTAAGCTTAAAATTTCATTTATTCCTTTTTGATTTAATTCTGTCAAATTTGACTCTAAATCAATTTTAAAATCAGAACCTGTTAAGTTTTCTTTAATTGAATTAATTTTCGCATTTAAAGAGACTCCATAGGATTCATTTTTCTTTTCTAAACTCAATAAACTCTTAACATCTTTCATTTTAATTTCTTGTTCTTTTCTTTTTAGACTCAACTCTCCAATAGAAACTGTTAATGGTCCTATATAAACATTGTCTAACTGAACTTGCTTATGTATATTTAAGTTTTTAATGTTTTCTTGGCTTTTACCTTCAGAAAGGGTCGCACTAGACAAATTATAGTTCATATCAATAACATTATTCTTTTTATCAAAAAGCAATTTAAACTTTGAATTATCTAATGATAGTTTAGTTTCAGTTTTTTCATCTTTGGATATCCCACTAAACGATAATCCAGGTATTGAAATATTGGCATCTATTTGGTTTTCTTGGAATGTTGTCTCCACATATCCAAGTGGAGTGTCTAAAATATTAGCTAAGCTTTTTTCGCTCATGATATTTTTTAATTCAGATCTGGCTCCTTCTTTAAAATCCCCACTAAAATTAAGTGTCCCTTTTAATAAAATGGGCTTATTTATTTCTTCAAACCCATGCTTCACATTAAAATCAAACTCTAAAATATTCTTATCACTTTGTTTGATTAAATATTTACCCGTTGTCTCTGTTAGTTTTTCATCTAATTTATAAGAAGCATCAAATCCAATAACTTTCATTTGTTGAACACTATAATTCAATGATTTTTTAGCATTATCTTTTATATTTTCTATTTTAAAATAAACAACAGAGCTTCCCACTCCAACACATAAACTTAAACCTAACGCCAATACACCTATTATTTTTTTATTCATATTTTTTTTTTAATTATTTTTATATGGTATTTTTTTCAAAATTAAAAATCAATAACTTATTAAATTATTTTTCATCTTCCTTATTATCTTCTTTAATTTTATTATTGCTTTGTTCTCTAGATTTATTTTCTTTTATCTTGTTTTTATTTTCAAGAAAATTACTAAATTCTTTTAATTGAGACATTAATTTATCATACGTTTCAGAATCCATTTTTTTCTCCAATAATTAATAGCTTATCAAAGTTAAATATGAATTCAAATTTTATATATGATTTATAATTAAAATAACCCCATAAAAATAAAAAACCTTGATTTCCACCAAGGTTTAAATACTTTAAATTAATTTTAATTCATAGGTTCTATTGAAACTCTTATAGGGATTTTTTTCCCAACAGGCTCTCTATCTGTAACCATTTCAAATATTCTGCCATTATAAGAATATTCAACTCTATAACCAGTAACTACTTTTTCATAATTATTTTCATTCTCGCAAACAAGTTTTTCTCTCTCAACAACTGATGGACTTATTGGCTGAGCACTTCCTTTATTTTTATTTGCTATATTGGAACCTATAAAAGCTCCAGTAACGGCTCCAGCAGCAGTAGCAATATCTTTACCTGTTCCTTTACCAACCTGATTTCCCAATATACCACCAGCAAGACCACCAATAATTGCTCCAGTATAATCCTGAGATGAACCTTGTGTATTATTGTTTTGCTGAACAGTTTCTTGAACTATTTGCTTTCGACATACTTCTATTGGTTTATTTACTGATTCATATTGTGGAGTTACTTGCCTAACTATTGCCATATCCTCAAAAGATACATTTTCAACTAACCTTTGATTATCTCTATAGTTTCTCTTATTTCTGTCATTATAGTCATATGCCCACAATGAACTTGAAAAAGTTGCCACTAAAGAAATTAATAATAATTTTTTCATATATTTCTCCTTTTTATTTACAAATTAATATATATTATCCTATAATATAAATCAATATTATTTAATAATATAACTGTATCATTTTTAATTTTTTATTAATTTTAACTTTAGAAATACAAAACAGTAAAAATTAAATTTTATTATAATAATTACTGAAAGTTTAAATTATGCAAAAAGAATTATCTGTTATTTTTTCTCATGGAAAAGAATCTGGTCCATTTGGCACAAAAATTCAATATTTAATGGAAATTTGTAAGAAAAATAACATAAACAATGTTTTTTCTATAGACTACACTCACACATTAGACCCAGAAGAAAGGGTTGAGATTTTAATAGAACAATCTAAAAATTTTAACAATGTTATTTTAGTAGGTTCTAGCATGGGTGGATATGTAAGTATTGTAGCATCAGAAAAAATTAATCCAATTGGCATGTTTTTACTAGCTCCAGCGGTATATCTCCCAAATTATAAAATACAAGAATTTAACCCAAAATTTAAATTATGTAATATTATGTATGGTTATAATGATAATATTATCCCACTTGATAATGTTGTATCATTCTCTAAAAATCATAATACTTCACTAACTCTTCTTCATAGTGATCATAGACTGGATGATTCTATTGAATATATTGGAGAACTTTTTAACTTGTTTTTAAATAAATTAAAAAATCAATAACATACAAAGCAATTTTTCCCACTATTTTTTGCTTTGTATAAACACATATCAGCCTGTTTTATTAATTCATAATAATCTTCGTATCCTCTCATGTTAGGAGCAGAGCTTATTCCAGCACTAAAAGTGAAATTTCTAACTCCTACATTTGTTTCAAAATTTATACCCTCAAAGTCTTTCAGTAATTTTGCTATTTGCTCCCTAACATAATCTTCACTCTTATCAAAGAAAACCATTAGAAACTCTTCACCACCAAATCTTCCTAAGAAATCGTTATCTTTTAAACTTTTTTTGGCTAATAATGAAAAATCTCTTAACACCATATCTCCCATAGCATGACCATAAATATCATTGATTTTTTTAAAATTATCTAAGTCCATTAAAACAAAAGAAATACTCTTTTTTTGTTTTTGTGCTATTGGATACAACTTGTTTAATGATGATTCTATAGCCCTTCTGTTTAAAACTTGGGTTAGCCAATCTGTTTCAGCATTTTTAACCAATTCAATTTGTGTTCTTTGCCAAAACAAAAATAAAAAACCAAAACTAATTAAATTAAACCCTATGAAATTAACTAGAGCCAATATCACGTTAGGTAAGCTAGAATCAAATAAAGAACTTTCTCTCATTTGCCAATTATCACTTAACAATATAATAACTGCTCTGAATAAAATACTGATAAAATAACCTAAAAAACCTACAGTCATAATAAAATTGGCAAAATTTGTAGATTTATCTTCGTCAATATAGTTCTTCTTTTCTCTTAAATATATAAAAGACATAAAGAAAAATAATCCAGAAAACATTGAGAAAACAAGTGTTCTAATTAAAAATGGTGCCTCAATAAAAACTAAAAATAATTGCACAATACTATACAATATAAATACACGAGTATATATTTTTATTTTTATGTTTGTTAGGTTTTTAATTTTAATGATTGCGACTAGTATCAAATATATACTAGACATCATTAATATAGAGCCAACACCAGAGCTAATAATAATTGGGAATTCATGTAAAATTGTTTTGGTAGCAGTCAACACAAATCCAATACCCAAAAGAATATAAGAGAACATTAAATCAGCTACACCACTTCTTTTAAACTCTTCTACACCCTTTTTTTGAAAATTAACTACACCATACATAATGAAACTCATTAAGAATGTAGTCATCCCCATGCTTAACATAATTGTTTTTGTATCTATCATAAAAAATACCTTTAATTATTTAACTTATTGAATAAAAAGTAAAAAATCAATATAATAACTAATTTGAATATAACAAATTATTTTAATAAATTATGTTAAGTAAATTTTATTTAGACTATATTGGACTAGAACCCCCAACTCTAGAAAGGGAATTTTTACATACACTATCCAATGAAAATTTAGAGGCTGCTGATTATTTGCTAAACTCAAAAGAGTTATCTAAAAATGTTAATATTAATAATGTTTTTTATAAAAGCTTAATTGCCGCCCTTAGAAATAATCAAGAAGCAGTTATTGAATATTTATTTAAAAATTATTATGAAGAAAAAAGAAAAGATTTTATATTTTTATCTGACGAATACAAAAATACTTATTTAAATTATCTAATCTTGAATCAAGAAATGAAAAGTAATAATAATATTAGCAATATAAAAATAAATAAAATTTAGTTATAATTTAATTTTCTTATTTATTTCTGTATGTTTTAATTTTACTTCTTCATTTAATTTAACATAAGCTGCCAAACTCATTAATTCTTTATTTAAACAGCATTCTTTAATTTTTTCTTTAAAGCTACTATCTAGCGGAATAGTTATATTTTTACCATTAATTTCTTGATTGTATAAATTATCTTCTAATACAAAATAATAATGACCCAATAAATTTTCTATAAAATCATATTCTTCTGTATTGTTGCCACCCTTGTATTTACTTACTTGTTTTTTATTTTTATCCAATATATTTAATTCAAACACTTCTCCAATATCATAATCGTGATATTTTTTTAATTTTAAGTAGTAAATATTTGCCTCATTAAAAAATCCTAATTTGATTTTTTCATCAAATTTTTCAGCAATACTAATCACATTGAAAAAATAAGATTTTTTCTTCAATATTTCAATTTCATTTTGAATATCTTGCTGTAAATGTTCATTTCCAAACTCACAGAATTTCTTCAACTCGTCTGATATATCCATGTTTTTTTACTCCTAAAACTAATTGTAGCAAATTATTTTAAAAAAAGAAAAATATTCAATATATTACTTTGGTTATTCTGAAAAATTTAATATAATGAAAACATGACTAAACTAAATGATTTAAATCAATTTGAATTAAAACAACTATTTTTTGAAGCTTGTTCAAAAAATAATATTGATATTGTTAAAATATTATTAGAAACAAAACAATTCAAGATTAATGTTTCTTGTGAAGAAGATTTAGCATTGAGATGTGCTTGCACTTATGGTTCAATCAATATATTAAAATATTTACTAACTCCAAACAATTCTTTTGATATGCCCAATATACACTCTAAAAATGACTCAGCATTCAAAAATGCTGCCAGAATGTCACAATACGAAGTTTTAGAATATCTTATATTAGAGAAAAATATTAACCAAACAGAAGAAATCACGAAGTATTTGACCAAGAATCCAAACAAAATCATAGATAATCTATTTAAAGTAAGAGAATTAGAAAAACAATTGTCTTTTGATTTTACTGAACATCACAAATCTCCGAAAATTTAACACAATGTCATTTAAATTTGAAATTTGAAATTTTTTATATATAAATATTTTATAATTTAATGAAAAAGCCAGAATATGAAATATCCTGCAATACAAAAAAAATATATCAGCACAAAAGAATACAAAGATGCTTTTCCTGTAGCCTATCGCCAATGGAGAGCAGATTCTCATTGTAATTTAATTCATGGCTATTCCTTAACTATTAAATTTGAATTTGAAACTGATGATTTAGATGTAAGAAATTGGGCTATGGATTATGGTGGACTAAGACCCCTTAAAGAAAAGCTAGAAGAATGGTTTGACCATAGACTACTTGTAGCAGAAGATGACCCACAAAAAGAAACTTTACTAAATTTGGGTAAATTAGGTTTGGCAAAAATTACTGGTGTATCAAAAACTGGATGCGAAGGTTTAGCAGATTTTCTTTATGAATATGTCAACACTATCTTCTTGCCATCTTTTGGCAAGTCAGAAGCTGAAAGACTTTGGTGTTCAAAAGTAGAAGTTCGTGAAACTCAATCCAATATGGCTATGAGAGTTGGACATAGAGAGTGGAATGAATTTGTTTAATATTTTATTTATTGTTGTTAAAAAGTTGTTGACAGAACCTAAAAATAGGCATACAATTCAACCCATATTAGAAATAAGAAAAATATTTGAAAAATTTTTGTTGACAAATAAATTTTCTTATGTAATAATATAAAAAATAACTAATTTTATTTAAAGGATTAAAAATGAACCGCGTAAATGCTTATTATTATGAACGAGAGGAACACAACACCAACGGTGTCGCGTTTGCTTTTGCTCATTTAAAGAGCGTTGATGCGAAGGTTGGGATTAAACTGAAAGTATAATCCAACTTATCAATTCTGAAGTAAATACCAGGCACCGAAATTCGGTGCCTTTTTGTTTTTGTATCGTCTGAAACAATAATTGCTCTTTAAAAATTTGGAAAATGTAATTTTGGATAGGCAGGGGAGTTGGAGATCCTCCGCAGACTGTAAATCTGCTGCCTCAGGCTAAGTGGGTTCGAATCCCACCCTATCCACCACATATGTTGCATGTTGACGGATTGGCTAACTGTCATCACCCTTTCAAGGTGACGTCTTAGGACTGGGGTTCGAATCCCCCATGCAACTCCACTATGTTCCGTTAGTTTATCGGTAGAACAACAGGTTTTCGCCCTGTAAAGATGGGTTCGACTCCCATACGGAACTCCAAATCTAAGTGTTTTTAATAAAAGAATATTTAGATTTGTATATGCCTATATTTTAATGGTTAGAAATCTGGACTTTCAATCCAGCAATACGGGTTCGATTCCCGTTAGGCATACCATAGAAATTTTTGGATCAGCGGCTAAGTTGGAGAGTGGCGGCAGACTGTAAATCTGTTCCTTCGGGTGAGTAGGTTCGATTCCTACCTGATCCACCAAAGTTTTAATACTGCCATATTTTAATGGTTAGAAATCTGGACTTTCACTCCAGCAATACGGGTTCGATTCCCGTTGGCAGTACCAAATTTAATGGATAAGTTGGGGAGTGGTCAAACCCAAGAGACTGTAAATCTTTCGCTTCGGCTTCGTAGGTTCGAATCCTACCCTATTCACCAAATTTTAATTGACAGTAATTATTGTAATCATGTAAACTATTCATAATTAAAACAAGGATTTATAATGGCTTTAGGTGGTTATAGAGAAAAATCAGGTCGTAGTAAACAAGGATATTACAAAGGTATTTATTGTGGTTCAACTTATGAATTATGTTGGTCAATTCATGCACTAGATCATAATATTAAATTTACACGATTTGATAGAAAATTAGAAAAAGATGGTGTAGTTTATTATCCAAATTTTCTATTAGAAGATGGAGTTACAATTATTGAACCTAAAGGATATGAAAAGGAAGATACTGTTTCTAAAAAAACTGCTTTAGCTGAATCTTTAGGCTATATAGTAAAAGTAATGAGAAAAGATGCTTTTGATTATGTTGAGAAAACATACGGAACAAAACAATTTCATACTTTATATGACGATTACAAACCAAAATATAGTTATGTTTGTGCTAATTGTGGAATTAAATTTTCTAGAGATGCTAAATTAAAAAGAACCTGCAAAGAAGCATTTTGTAATCGTAGTTGTGCAGGTAAAAAAGAAAAATTGAAAATTTAGATATACCGAGCAAAATGAAAAAACCAAACAAAGGACAATTTGGACATCCTGAAAATTTAATTCAACGAAAACTAACAAAAGAACAAGCACTTTACATTTATTATGATGGAAATAAATCATTACAAGAACTAGCAAATGAATTTAATTTAAATAAAAATGCAATTTGGTTTATAAAACAAAAAAAAACATATAAATGGATTCATGAACACGAAGATAATAAATTTAAGCCTAAATCATATAATTCTGTTCAAGATTATCAAACAGAAAGAAAAAATAAAAGATTAGCTCTCGCTAAAGAAGTTCTTTTAAAATTTAAGGAACAAAAATTTAAATTTAAAAATCAAATTGAATTGGCTTCTAAAATTGTAGAAGAAGTTTATAGTAAACATTCTGTTATAATTAGTTCAACAATTTTTAGAAAAAACCTTGATTACAGAAATCTTGTAAAAGAATACCTTTCAGAACAATCCAAGTTTTAAAAATGTGATATAATTAATCAATGGATACAGCATATAAGTATCCATGATATTTTAAAATCAATGTCCTAAACATGAAAAGTGACGAGGCATTATAAGAAACCATATAATATGAGGAAGGCGCACCCTATGAATATGGCAGACTGTAATGTAGTAGAAGCTGATTAGTGGGAGATTTAGTGTAACGGGTAGCACGCACCTTTCATGGCATGCCGAGGACTGGTTCGATTCCAGACTCTCTAAGGACATTGATTTAAGAATATTGATATTTATTTATAAAACTTAATATTTTGTTGATTCTCATTTTTTTGGCAATTGCAGGGACGCCTACCTTGGTGACAATCACCACCGCATCCACCCTTTAAGTCATTTCTTAAAATAAAGAGACTCATTATGACTGTTATGATTGTCATAATAAAAACCAACATTATATAAGCAGCAGGATTGTTAAAATAGGTAGAAGTATAATATAAGAAAGCAAAATTTATGACAAAAAGAACAAAAGCTAGCATAAAACGTGAAATTTTTTCTTTCATTTAATAACCCCCTTATTTTTATCAGTTTGAGTTTTTGGATTATAGAGTAACTATCTTAAAAACGCAATAATAAATAATGAAATAAAATTAATTAAAAATAATTTAACCAAAAAATAGGAGAACTACATATGAATAACACAAAGGATTCAGACCTGAATAAATCAATAGAAGAAGCAATATGGAATTTACTGTGCATCACTTATGGTGCATGGATTAAATAGGTAAGTAATGTGGTGGAGTGCTTACCTTTCAACAACACCATTCATGTAACATATAAGGAGAACAATCATGAATACAATAAAAGAAATGGTAAGCAACGGAAAGAAAGTTCAATTTGTGAGATATCAGACTAACGAGTTGTGGTATAAAACAGAGTGTGGATTTGAATTTCCCGTTCCACTTAGTGATACAGGAGAAGCCGCTTTTCTTTCTGAAGATAAAGCATTACTTTTTATGAGATGGATTAGAAAGCATGTTGATACAATTAACTCAGCCAAACAAGAACAATTGGTTTAAATGACAAAGCTCACAGAAATGTGGGCTTTTTTATTCCAAAATCATTTTTATATTTAAAAAATCCGCTCTTTATTTTTTTTATTATATTATATTAGTTATTTTTTATATGTTCCAAGAATGATACTATATCTATTATATTTAATATAAATTTTATTCTTTTATTATTAAGATTTATCCTTTAATGCCTTGAACGGCAAAGCTTACCCTAAGAGAAAAATCAAGAGATTAATCCCTGGTGCCTTACCATAAAAGACAAAAATGCCCCAGTTACGGTCTTGCTAAGTTTAAGGTTTCGCAAGTCTCTAGTTCAGATCCCTTAAAGATCCCACAGCCCAGTCTAGATTTAGCTTTGGTGATAGTTTGCTGTGTTCCCATTGTACTATCTTCAGGTTTCCCTTTATTGACCATTTATTCCAATTAATACTTACTCATGGCTATCTAACGATAGGTTGTCAGTTTTGTTTTTCCATGCCTCAACACTGAGTTTAATTGGTAGTCATAATGTCCCAATCGTGAAAGGATTCCTTATATTTTGCGAAGGATCTAATTGACGCATAAGACATTAGGAAAGTGAATATATAGCGCTTTTTTAAAATCGTCAATGCTTTAAGTTATATTTTTATTTTAAAATTTTGCTGTTATTTATAACTATAATTTATTATGATAAAAACCAATTAATAAGACACTTTTGATAGTTATTTTATTTAACCTTTTTAATGTAGTCTACAAATAATATCTCACAAGAACCCGCCCCAGTATCTGTTCTTGTTAAAGAAGAAACCCATCTCCAATTATCTTTATTGATCAATACTAGATGACCACCAATTTCAATTTCATCACCAACTTCAATGTCTTTTACTATTTTCTCTATATACTCACTTTTAGGTATTATGTGTATATTTGCTGTATTGCTCATTATTTCTCTAGTAGATAATTTAATTTCTTTATCCCATTTTAAAAAATACCATCGCCCACCTTGAGAAACTTTCATGTTTTTTAAATTTTCTTCATCTTTCATTACCCCCCAACCTACTGCAAAATCTACTGGAGATAATTCAGCCTCTTTACCTAAGTTGTAATTTTCTACACCCAAAACTTTAAGATTAGCAGAAAATTTTGCTAATGGCTTAATATTAAAACCCTTAAATAGTATTTCCCCTTCTTTTATTTGTTGTTGATAAGGAGTGAGTCCAAAATCATATTTTTCCCTATTAGACTCTAACTCTAAAGATCCTTTATGATTATTATTTTTATTTTTAATATAAAAACTAAAAGACATGACTATTGTTGTAAGTGTCAAAAAAAATAAAATAATTTTAGTGGTTATTTTTGTATTCATTTACATAGGCTAGTAATTATTTAATGAAAATCAATCAATCTGATATTGCTTTTTTAAGCCAATTCTCATAATCTAATGTGATGATGAAAAAAATTATTATTTTATTAAGCATGGTTTTTTCAAACTTTAGTTATGCTGATGATTTTTCTGTTAAAATGTGGTCTGCCCTTTCCGGCACAAGTGATCCTAATATCTATTTTTTCTACACTTACTTAACCGACAAATACAAACAAAAACCAACAGAACAATATGATTCTTTTTGGTTTAAGGGAAAACAATCTTTTTATGGAATCAATTCAGAAAGTGTTTTTATTTCTAATGGAAACTCTATATACAATTTTATTGGTATTGTTTTAGATGGCAACCCAAAAGAAATTTCTGAAAAACTATCTGAAAAAATAGGAATTAAGTTTTCTCCAATTGATGAAAAAGCAAAATATCCCACTTATGTTTCTCTTTCAGGAACTGAAATTTTATGGGATGGTCAGAATAAAAGTAAGTTAGTTTATAAACTTAAAAATCACAAATACAAATTCAACAAACAACCGTTTTAAAATCATTTAGTTTAAAAAATTATTTTAAACAGATTTAATATTCAAAAAACCAGAAAAAAACATCAATAATATTATTATCATTTGACGCGAAAGATATTTTGTTTTTATAATCATTAATAAAAATAATATATTTGATAAAATCACAAATTCTAAGGATTAAAAATTTGGACAATACAATCTTACTAGTTTTAACAGTTATTCTTCTTGGGCTAATGACAATTGTATTATCTGTTGAAAAATTAATGAATAGAAACATTCCTGGTATTGGCTATTGGGCGTTATCTTATTTTTGCTCATTTATTTTTTCCCTTTACTTCTTTTTAAAACCATCTTTTTCATTTCCAAATCTTTTATCTGTTTTTATTTTTCAATCATTTTCATTTATTACTGCTTTTTTAGCCTATGTAGGAGCAAAAGAATATGTTGGCAAAAAAGTTCCATCTAAATTAAATTTGATAAGTATTTGGTTTTTAATTTTGGCTTTTAATTATTACTTCACAGAAATACAATCTAATATTGCTGTCAGATTTGTTTTTTCTGGTATTATTGGTTGTATTTTCTTTTTATTGGCTGCTAAAACCATTGCTTATGGTGGTCTTGAAAAATTCCCCAAACGTTATTTTTTTGCTTTGTCATGTGTGGCACACGGACTGTTTTTATTAATCCGTCCGTTATTGATAAATACGGAACAACTTCATTTAATTAGAATGCACAGTTATTATTCTATTGCTGAAATTATTTTTGCTGAATCTTTAATATCTTTAGTGTTAATAGCTATGGGAGTTTTGACACTAGCGAATGAATACATGCTAAGTCAAGTAAAAAAATTAGCAGAATTAGACTTTTTAACAAAAGTATTTAATCGTGGGGCTTTCATGAACATGATTAATAAAACTTGTAGTCAAATGAAACGCATGAATTCACCAATATCTTTATTAGCAATAGACTTAGACCACTTTAAGAAAATTAACGACACCTGGGGGCACTCTGTTGGGGATGAAGCTCTTTGTCATTTTGTTCAAGTAAGTAATGAATGCTTAAGAGATGGAGATATTATAGGGAGATTAGGTGGTGAAGAGTTTGCTATTTTATTACCCAACACAAATCATAATGATGCGCTTAAAGTTGCTGAAAGAATAAGAACATCTTTAATGAACTCCCCCTTAAAAACTGAAAATCTTTCTGTTTGTTTAACTGCTAGTTTTGGTGTTGCTACAGCAAATGAAGATGAAGACATTAAATTCTTTTTAAAGAGAGCAGATGATGCTATGTATTTAGCAAAGAAAAACGGAAGGAATAGGGTTGAATCAATAACATCTTAATGTTATAAACTTATTCAGAAACTGGACCCATTGACTTTATTCTATCTCTTACGACAGCCTTGCCTTTTTCACTTAAGTAATTGACAACTTTATGAATTTCTATGACATCCATACGCTCTAATAAGTGTTGCTCTACAGTTACACCATTTTCATCTTTAATTTCCAAAGAACCTTTATTTTTCAACAAATATTCTATTATATTCCACTTTCTTGAGGCAATAGCATAATTTATAGGAGTTCTTCCATTTACATCTTGTTCGTTAACGTTGACTCCATTACTTATTAAAAAATCAATAAATTTTTCATTTAAAGAATATGTATACAATACATAATTATGTAAAGCATTTCTTTTGTATTTGTCTCTTTGAGTTAAAAGCTGTTTGAAATCTTTTTCTTTTGCTACTTTTTTTAAGTTGCTTAAAAAATCCATATTTCTGTTTTTAGCACCTATAAGCCATATATTTTCACCATTTCCATTTACAGCTAAAATATTTGCTCCATTATTATTTAGAAAATTAAAATAATTTACATCTCCATGTGATGCTGAAATATGAACTGCTTTATTTTTTTCATAAATATCAATATTGATATTTGCACCATTATTTATGTATTCTTGTATTTGATCTAATTTTTTAACCTGTAATGCTATTAAAAAATCTTCTTGTGCTTTTTTAGCTTTTTCTAATGCATTTTTTTCTTCTTCAGCTTTCTCTGATAAATTTTCTTCTTGTATCAATAAAACATCATCTTTTTTTTCTACTGTCAAATCTAATATTACATTATCTTTAACATCTTCTTTTTGAACAGAAATAGTTTGAGCCTTAACATTATAGCTAAGACTCAATAGAGTGATTAAAAATAAATAGTTAACTTTCATTAAAATGTTTCTTTCATAAAAGAATTATATCTATTAGATAAAATTTCTTTTGGCAAGTTTACAACTTTATTGAAATTTTTATTTCTTGAAAACATTTGACTAAAGATTTCTTTTCTTAATTCTTTTAGGAAATTTTGCATTAAATTTTTTGTTTTTTCATCTTCACAAACCAACTTCTCATTTTCTCTTTGTGAGGTAATATTTACACAACCTTTTATTAAATCATCAAAAGGAACTGTAGGAGCCAAAGTGATTGCATTCATCCCCAAAACAACAGATTCACGAGCGGCCGTGAGAGATTGATCAATAAAATACATGTTTTCAAATAATAACCCCAAAGTATTTTCATCTTCAGGATAATTCTTTACATATGTTTTTGAAAAATCCAATACAGTTTTAAGTAAATCATCATGATTTAAACTTATATGATTTATTGATTCAATTAAACTTGTTAAATTTTGATTATTCATAAATTTCCTTATCTTAATACCACTCTATTATATTTATCAATGGTGGAGAACTGATTTGGTAACACATTAGATTGAAATAAATCTTGAGACAAAGCATTTAAAGACTCTGGTGGGTTAAAGAAATTAACCATAGTTTTATTATTATGACCCACTGTTCTTAAAGCACTTATATCATATCCATCTCCTACAGCAGAGTCTAATATTTTTAATGTTATTGCTCTAGTTCCGGCATAATAAGACATGGCGTTATGAATATTGTCCAAAGCTTGTTGTTTTTTAAGATATTGAGCTTTATAAGCAGTCAAGGCATCTCCACCATCTGTTGGGTTAACTGAATATTTAACCATCTTTTTGGCTTTTTGAGCATCTGTTCCATACACAATTTCTTTGTAATTTTCTATAGCACCTTCTAATTGTTGGTAGGCACCAACCAAATCACTTGTTACTTTTTTTACTGCTGCATCCACCATTGGTTCGCTAGCCATTACAACTCCACCAACAGCATCTTTACTTCTTAATACATTTAATGCTGGGCTATGCTTTTCTGTCACATAATAATACTCACCATTTTCTGTTTCAGCTTTATACATAATAGCATATTCACTGTATGAGCTTCTTAAAGCATAACTAGGAACACCAGGAGGAAGATTTTTAGCTTGTCTTGCCTTATACTCTTCACAAGCTTGTGCCATTCTTACCTCTTCACTTGCATTGGCTACAACACCAGCACCAACAGTTGTAACAACTGTTGCCCACTTTTTACCATCACCTTTACCGAAGAATTTATCAGCAATAAAAGCTCCAGCCCCCATTGCACCACCAATTTTTAATCCACTCTTACCTTCAACCACACAATCAACTGGCTTTCCCGCAACATTTGTGCTACCGCTAGTTGCCATTCCAGTTACTGCTGCCATTCCCAACATCGTATTTCTTGTGGCAACATTACTATCGGCTTGAACACCACTTGCTGTTGCTAAAAGTATTGTCGCAACAACAGCCAAACCTAACTGTTTAAATTTGTTTTTTAAACCTGTTGATAAATTTTCATGAATGTTAGGATTATCGTATGATTGAAGTAAAACTTCAGAACCTAATTTGTTATATATACTCATATACTTTCCTTGCTAATATACTTATATTTTATATTAACAAAAACAAAAATCAAATTTAGAATTAATTTTGTTGTTGCTGCTGTTTTTGTTCCTGAATATAATTAACAACAATATCTTTAAACATTCCTTTTGCTTTAGACACTATTTTATCTATCATTGTTTTAGCAATTAAATCAAAATTTTCTTTCCCACCATAAAAATCATATAATTTATTGCGAATAATATTTTTGAATTTATCACTATCTTCTTTGGACATTGCTTGTACAAAGTTATCTGTAATATATTTTTGCTCTGGTCTAAAATCCTTTAAAGCCTCTGGAGATAAAATATTTTCTAACATTAAATATTCAAAAAAGTTAGAGATTGGGTATATGAATTTATCAAAATTTGGTTTTTGTAATAACTCATCCACCATCTTTTCTATTATTTGAGCATATTCATCCATAGAACAATCTTCTGGATCTAAATTTTTATTAGGAGGTAACAAAGAAACAGCAAAATCAACATTATTAGCTAATTGAACTAAATATTTAATATCTAATTTTTCTGAACTTAAAAGTTTTGATGGAACTTCAATGACAACAGGTAAATTTGCTAATCTGTAAGATATAACAATATCCATTAAATCTTCACTCATCATCCCATCTTCATCAATTACAAATAAGAATCCAATTTCTTCTAAGTTTTCTGGTGGAGAAGAGTATTCTACTTTTGTTGATTCTTTATTAATTTCAACACTATAAACACTAGTTAACTCTTTATTCTTTTCTTCAAATAATTCTTGTAGTAACATATTTAGCTCCTTTTATTTTTTTGATTATATAAATAATTGAATTAATGTCAATTTAGATTAATTTCCCAATCATTGTCCAAAACATCTGTAATTATTGCTTTTTTTATTTGATTAATAGCTATATTAAAGTCTCTTGGATAAACAATATTTAATGTATCACCATTTGTTTTTTCTATATTAATATTTACCGGGTATTTTTCATCTATTATGATAAGCTCATCACCTATAATTCCATAAGGCTTATCTTCAAATCTTAAATTATCAAAGAATACCCATCTTTTTTCTATTTCTTTATCATTTTTAAATTTAATAAAGAATTTATATTTGTTATTAAATTCAATTTCATTATTTTTAAATTCAGCACTATAAAATCCATCTTCCTTAAAGTTTGCACCTTTTTTAAAGTAAACACATGATAAGTCAGGACTAATAATATTTTCAATTTCTTTGCTTGACTTTATTGCCAGCCCCAATGATTTTATGGTTTGATTTTCTATTTTATATTTTGAAACTATTTGTGTGTTAAAATTATTTGAACTTATTTGATTTTTATTGTTAAGTGTAATGCTCATTTTAAAAGCAATTTTTTCTTTCTTGTTAATAACATAAAACCAAATAAGATTAGCATCTTCTCTTATTTTTTCTATATGAATAATTTTAATTTTAAAGTTTTCATCTAAATCAAATATTTTACTATATGAATTAAAACTATGTTGCTCATAATTTAAATATTCAATATAATTCATTCCGTCTTCTAGATAAAATTTATTATCTACCAAAACACTTGGCACATTTTCTTTTTTAATTAAATGTGATACCCAATTAATTATTGTTTCTTCCATATTCTATTTGATTTTTTTGCTAAAAATGTTTATAACATGAATAGATTAAAAACACAAGGAAGAAAATGATTTTCAATAGAAATGATAGCACCTTAGGAATTATGGATGATTTGCAAATAGCGATCCATTCTTATGATGGCTGCTCCAAGGGTTGCCCAGGTTGTTTAGTAGATACTCATTTTAAAAATAAAAGATTTTCTAATATTTTAAGTAAAGAACAAATGGAAATCATTCATTCAAGGGTTAATGAGTATTATGATTGGATACAAGAAAATTTAAATACCAAAGAAGAAGGTTATTTTGGCAAAAAAGGATTCAAAGTAAATCATTATAGCTACACATTCCGTTTTGGTAATCACGGAGAACTACCCCTAGAATCTTTATTGGAAATTAGCAACACACTTAATGCACCATTTAAAGTTTTTTCAACAGCACCAACAAAAGATATTTCTAAGTTTTATGAGCTTACAAAACCAGAAAACAATCCGAACAATAGCCGTATTTTTTTAGAAATCATATATGACCCAATAGTAGATAGTGCCACAGAACTTAGAGATATGATTTTAGAAATGAGAACTCATGGTATTTTAGGATATCCAGAAGTTTTAATAACAAGAAGATTATTAGATAAATTTCCAAGTCCAAAAGATTTTGTAGATCAATGTGTCGCTCCAATAGGCTTTATTGAAACCCAAATGCAGTTTGGTAGGTACAGCCCTTCAAAAACAAGAAATTTCAATAGAAAACAAATTGTTCCTGTTGACGAAGAAATAGCTTGGTTAGCAGGAGTTGCACACTGGATACTACAATATAAATTAAACATTCACCCTATTCCTATTGCTGAATATGCTGTAACATTCTTAGATGAATATAAAGAACATCAAGCCATTAGAGCAGATGGCAGCTTGGATATAGATTATATTGAACAGAATATACCAGAAGAACCATTTGACATCAAACAAGTCAAAGACCACACTCGTGATATTTTCCTAACAAGTCTTTATATAGATCATAATTTAGATTTATACCTATGGTCAGAATCTATGGGGCAACATGTATTAGATAATAATTTTGGTTTCCCAAAATTAGGCAATATTATTGACACCCCAATTCATGAAATAGTTATGGATAAAAATGGTGTATTAGAAAAAATGTTACACCAAAATGTTTTACATTTAATGAAACATAAGAAATGTTCAGGTTGTCGCTATAAGAGCTTCTGTGCTTCACATGCCATTCCTTTTTTTAGAAAATTCCAAGAAGATGATGGTAAAGATTGCTATGGATATATTCCAGTTATTAGAGAATTTCAAAAAGACCAAACATTCTTACAAAATATGATTGATGGCTTTAAGAGATTGGAGTTTTAAATGGACTATAGATCCTATAGTAATGAAATTCAAATTGAAATAGATGATGTGTATGCTTGTCCAGGTCATTGTCCAGGCTGTGTCTTGTCTAGCATAGAAAGAAGAACCTTCAATCCAGATATGCCTAATGATGTATTGATTCGTTCTATTGAAAAACTTAAAAACTATATTCCTAAATTAAAAAATTTAGAGAAAATTAATTTGACTTACGGAATTGCTGACCATTTCTTAATGGAAAATTCTTACCTAGAAAACACTTATAATTTAGGAGCCGATTTAATTGAATCAGCAAACTTAATCAATCCTTTTAATGGAATATTCTATACAGCAAGCATGATTGGCAAACATGAACTTATTATGAAAAAAGTTCAATTCATTCATGAATTAAGTAAAAAAAGAAAAGTTCCATTTTATATTATTGCTGTCTTAGATCCTAAAAACTTATATAAAAAACAATTTGCTGATATTTATAAAAAGAATATTATCAAAACCAATGAACTTATTGGTAGGGTAGATCTTTCTATCAATTTAAGTGAAGAAGCGATTAACTTTATTTCACCACAAGAGCTTTTTGAATTTGCTTCAATGAACGAATTTGATGAAGTTACTATCAATTGGACACCAACTTTTGATAACTTACCTTTTGTCTACATGGATCAAGAAAAGCTTTCTACATGGCTTATTGAATTTGATAAATTGATTAGTAAAGATGAAAAGTTAGGGACAAGTTATAGACCAGTTATTATGAGAACTATCAATAACTTAATGTGCAAAACTCCTGAACAACAATATTCATTCCAAGAAAATTTAAACTATAACTTAGCTGAGTTAGTTTTCAAAAGTATCCAAATTGATGATAAAGGAAATTATTTCCCCAAATATGAAGCAATTGGGGATATAGCACATACCCCAAGATTAGGATTTTCTCCTATCGGAAATGTAATGGATGAAATAGAAATTTTTGACATGTTTGAAAAGAATCTTAATCAAACCAAGAAATATATCACAAAGCAATTCATTAGTTCACCATGCAATAGTTGTGAATATAATCTATATTGTTCAAATAGTGGATTCCATATCTATAATTATGTTTTAGAGAAAGAAGCAAAAAGAAATATTAATGTTGATTTGGCAGTTAAAAATAACATTAAAAACTTAGGTTGCCCTCATGTAGCTAAAACAATGTTTAAATATTATGAATCTTTAGCAGATTGTGATAAATCAAATACTGATTGATAACCACTTAAACAATACTCTGATTCTTTTATTTTCTTATAATTATTCATCATATTTAAGTAAGCACCAGATAACAAACATTCTTTTTGATAAGAACACACATTACAAGGTTTTGTCTTTTGCATAACCTTAAATGCCTCTTTTATTTCTGGATTAATGCTAAATTTATTTTTTAATCTAAAATAGTCTACTTCTCCCATAATAGACAATGAACCTTCTAATATCTCACCATCTTTACCTATGAAATAATAAGACTCCATATTGTTGTTATGGTAATTTATAATATCATTAATATCATTATCAATATTGATTGCTTGTAATAATTTTAAATAATTTTTGATATTTAAATCTTTCTTATGAAACCTCTTCCACAACTCTTCTGACCAACTTTTCAAATTTAACAATTCTTGATTTGTTACTGTAGATTCGCTAAATGGGAAAAGACTTATGTTTATTGGAGAACCCTTATCTTTGAAGAAATTTTCAATGAAATCTAAATTTGGCAATAACTTAGGATTTATATTTAATACCAAAATGTCACCGTAGTTGTCAGTCCATCCCCAAGATTTTCTTTTTTCAGAAGTTGCTTTGTATAATTTTTCCCAATTGTTCCAAAAGTTAGTTGATGTAATCTCAGAATTAATAACCACATTGAAAAATATATTTTTATTTTGCTCTATTAGAAACAATGCCTTTTCTATTTGTTTATCAATCTTACCTATTAAAGAAGTAGATACCTCATATATTATCCTATCTTGACCAACATAATCTTCACACTCTTTCATAAAATCTAATAATTTCAATAATGTTTCATTCGGCAAGTTTAGCAAATTACCACGACCAAACCCTAAAATTAAAGAAGAATAATCTGTATTTTTTTTTAGCAAGGAAATAATCGGTTCTTTAATTTGACTTAAATATGTATTCTCTTCAAGTCTTTCTTCTGCTGTCAAAAAACAACCAACACAGCTTCCGTGGCATTGCAGAAACAATTCAGCATTAATAATTAATGGTTTAGATAAGTCCAAAATTTTTCTCCATTTTACCTATACTATAGATAAACACAGAAAAAGTAAATAAATCAATTAAATACTTTTGTCTTGCTTCTTTGTATTTGTCTAAAACTTAATTCCAATGGTTTCCCATCAAGATTTTCCCACATCATTTTTTCGTTGACATTCTTATATTCTTCAGAAATTAGTTTCAAACCATACTTCTGCCCCTAGATTTTCTATCTAATCTTTTAACGATGTGATCTAGCCTAGAATAAATTTCGTGACCATTAGAACAGAGAAAATTATATTTTTTTGTTTGTGATAGATTTTTATTTTCATTTAAAATGATAAACCCATTATTTTTTAATTCATCAATGTAATTCACATTATCTCCATCCGTGTTTTTTCATATTCTATCACGAAATAAAAAAAACCGCAAATTGCGGTTTTAAATATAAAAATCAACAACTTATCAACGCCAGCCTCTAGCCCCGTGACACGCCCCATGGCACGCAGTATGACAAATTGTAGCACTACTGTTCACTATTTTGTTAAATCTACTGAAGTTTCCATCACTTGCTGTTTGAGTTGAGTCTTGATCATTAGCTGCTAAGTTCACTTCTCCAAAAACTTGTTCTTTCAAGTTTTTGTTTTCATGTCCATAACTATCAACTACTATGTTAATATTTTCTCCAATTTTTAAAGTCGGTGATTTTTTAGATAACATAGCATCTATCTGACCTTCTATTTCTTGTTTTTTAGCAACATCTACGTCATCTTTTGAAGCATCTTTACTTTTAGATAAATCGATCATTTTATCATTTTTTTCAAGCAAATATGGGGCTGCTGCCAAAGCTGAAATTGAAGCTGTCAATAATGTCATTAACACTTTATTGTCGTTTTTCATGTTTTTATTTCTCCGTTTTTTAAATAATAATAAAAAAAAATATAAAATCAAATATTTTTCTTTTAGCAAGATTTGCCTAAATACTTAGTGTATCTTGGCTTTAATCCTTTTTCATTTTTGTCTCTTACATATTTTATAAATCTTTTAAATCCAGGGCATTCATTATCTAATGTCGGATCAAAAAATTTAAATAAAACTCCACAACCTGATTTACACACACTATATTCTTCACATGTTCTGCAAATTTTTTGTGGTTTACTTGCTTCTAATACTTTTCTCATAAAGTGTTCAGAACTTACTACAGATAAAATACTTGTCTCAAAAATATTTCCAGACCACTCTGGATTATTAGCACCCCCTGCTTCCAAACAAGTTGCAGAATTACCATCCCAATTAATGTCTAGGCTACCAGAAATTATAGGGCAAACGATATCTTCCAGTGGTTCATCAGCATGTATAGCTCCTAGCATACTTTCAAAAGGATTTACCCATAAATCTTTATCTGAGTCTCTTCTTTCCAAATACCACTCTGCGGAATCTATTAAAAACTGACTTGTTTCTTCAAATTTAGGCATAATATTGCCAATATTAATTAAACCATCACCCTCTGGGATAAAAAATCCAAAATGAATTTGTTTAATATTATTATCATAAAAATAATCTAAAAGTTTTCTTGCTCCAAAATCAACCACAGGCTTTGTAACTGCTGTTGTTATGCCCAAATCAATTCCAGCATCTTGTAATTTTTTAACATTTGCTAACCACTGTTGTTCTAATTTTGGTTTATATACACCTTTTAAACTAACAAATCTTGAATTTACTTCGTAAGATGTAGTCACTCTATCAAACAACTTGGCGATATCAATTATTCTGTCATGAAGTAAATTGGATATCATCATTACTTCCGCATCAAATCCAGCATCTTTAACAATTTTCTTAAAAATAGGAATATTTTTATTAAAGAAATCAAATCCAAGCATTGTAGGCTCTCCCCCAACGAAGTGAATTTCTGCTCTTGCGTAATCAATTTTTTTCATATGATCAACTATACCATGAGCAATATGCATAATTTGATCATCTACCATTGATTTACTATTTGCTTTTACATCAGAATGAATATAGCAATGTGTGCATCTTAAATTGCAATCTCTAGTAACATTAATTTGATATAAAAATGTTTTATCTTTCATAAATCACCCTAAATTAATTGATTTTTTAATGGTTTCAAAAAGTTTTTTAGCACCAGAACATTCACCTGATTCATCCCATTTTTCAACAGAAAGACAGCCAGAAGAACAAATTTTTAAAAACTCGCACCCAACACAGCTTTTTTGTCTATCTTCCCTAAATTGAACGATATTGTTTTTTTGTTCCAAATTGTTTTTTCCAATCCATAATATCTTTTTGTTTTCTAGGGTTTTATTTAGGTTTTTGTTTGAGTTATCTTGTTCGCTTGTTAAAGCAGTGCAACCATGCTTATAACCATTAGAATCTATTGTGTGAAATTTAGTGTCACACTCCCCCGACCAACAACCATAACCTTGATTTTTATAACTTAAAATATCCCAAATATTACTTTCTTGTGTATTTTTTGTATTATTTTGGATTAACCTATTTACTGACTCTAATAAGCCATCAAATGGAGATATATTTAATCGTATTTCAGGATTATTATTTTTGAATAAAATATATGCCTTATAAAATTTTGACATATATTGAGAATATTCCAAATTAGAAAGCCCAAGTCTTTCCCAAGAAATTCTTGCCTCACCAGTATTGGTTATTCTTTCAAAGTTTAATTTAGTAATTTTTTTATCTGCTATAAACTCAAAAAAATCAAATGGATTTTTAAAATGTTCAAAAAAAAGTTTTGTTACAGTGATAACCATATATAAATCTAAATCGTTATCTTGAGCTAATTTTACATTACTCCAAAATCTTTCTTCAAATTCTTTATTTGTCTGTTCATTTTTTTGATTTCTTCTAACATGTCTTATACCAAAATCCCAACTTATTCCAACACTTGAATTAAAATAGTTTTTATATAAATCAACCCATTCTTGAGTATTTTCACTGAAATTAATTAAATTTGTTTGAATACCATGAATGTATTTAAATCTTGTATCTTTCTCTACCTCTCCAATAGCTTTTTTTAGGTAATTAACTCCCAACATGGTAGGTTCACCACCATGCCACTGAATATATAGTTTTGAACCCTGTTTTATTTTTGCTTCATTTGAAAGTGTGTTAGTTAATCCCATATTATCATAAAACCCCAAATCAATTTTTTTAGGATTATTTGGAATATAGCAATGCTCACAATTTAAATTACATCCTTCAAAAAGTCTAACATAAACCATATGATCATAATCAAAATGATTTTTTTCTTCTTTTCTTAAAAAATTTTCTATAAACATATGAGATAAAAATAAGGTTGAAATATATCATAATTAAATTACGAAATAAATCAACCTTAAAAGAAAAACGACATTAAATATTAATTGTCCATTATTTTCAATCCAGATTTGGTTTCCATTGAACTCTTTTGATGTTCAATTGGTATTCCCCTCTTAGATTCTAATTTTATAGCCAATTTCAAGTCAGTAACAGAATCAGCATTTCTTAAAGCATCTTCATAAGATACAACACCACTTTCATAATGTTCAAACAATGCTTGGTCAAAAGTTTTCATACCAATTTCTTTACCTTTTTTCATGGCTTCTTTTATCACACCAACTTCTCCCTTGAAGATTAGTTCTTGAACATATGGTGTATTTAATAAAATTTCTACTGCTGGAACTCGCCCACCTTTAGCAGCAGGAATCAATCTTTGAGACACCACACTCTTTAGATTTAATGATAAGTCCATTAACAATTGATTTCTTCTTTCCTCTGGAAAAAAGTTAATAATACGATCCAAGGCTTGGTTAGCATTATTAGCATGTAAAGTTGCTAAACAAAGGTGTCCAGTCTCAGCAAAAGTTATGGCATATTCCATTGTTTCTCTGTCACGAATTTCACCAACAAGAATAACATCTGGTGCCTGTCTTAATGTATTTTTTAAAGCATGCTCCCACGCATGTGTATCTACTCCAACTTCTCTTTGTGTTACAATTGATTTTTCATGTTCATGAACGAATTCAATTGGATCTTCTATTGTTATAATATGACCTGCTTGATTTTTGTTTCTGTGACCGATCATTGCTGCCAAAGTCGTAGACTTACCAGAGCCAGTTGCTCCAACAACGATAATTAATCCTCTTTTTTCCATAATTATCTTTTTCAATATTTCTGGAACACCTATATTGTCTATATTGGGAATTTTTGTATTAATGATACGCAAAACCATACCATATTTACCTTGCTGAATAAAGGTATTTACACGAAAACGTGCCACTCCTTCTACTGCGATAGCAAAATTACACTCTAAATTTTCTTCAAATTCTTTTATTTGTTTTTCATTCATTATAGATTTAACAAAATTTTCTGTATTTTCTGGACTTAAAGGTTTTGAAGCAATTTGAATCATCTCACCATCTAATTTCATTGCGGGTGGAAACCCAGCAGTAATGAATAAATCAGAACCCTTTTTTTCATGTAAAGCTTTTAATAACTCAAATACATATGCTCTGTATTGACCTAAACTTTCTATCATTTTCTACCTCTTTTAAAAAAATTAATATATTTACATAATCACAATTTAAAAAGACAAGTCAATAATAAAATCAAATAACTCTTGCCAAAATTAAATTTTTTCTTTTAAATGTTTTTCTAAACAATGGAATCAACTTATGAAAAAACACAATATTAATGAAAATTTATCAGCAACTGCTTCTGAAGTAGCTAAAGTAGCAAGAAACATGCATGGTCTTTACAATGTTCCAGAAAGTTCATTTAAATTGGCTTTTACAGACGAAGAATTTCTTACAGGCATAGAGACAAGAGGAATTAGATTTCAATTAGAAATAATGAAACCAGATGTGATTTTTAAGCGTGAAGGAATTAAACACACGATCACAGTTTTTGGTTCAGCAAGATTTAAATCGCCAGAAGATGCTCAAGAGCTTTTGGCCAATGCAAAAACTCCAGAAGAAGTTAAACTGGCTAATTTAGCAATTAAAAATTCAGAATATTACACTAAAGCATATGATTTTGGTAAAATAGTGGGTACAAGAAATGTTTCTCTGCCATCACAAGAAAGACTTCATATTCTAACAGGTGGCGGTCCCGGATTAATGGAGGCAGCAAATAAGGGAGCTTTTGAAGCTGGAGATAAAACAATAGGAATGAACATCGCCCTTCCTTTTGAACAAGAACCTAATCCATATATTACTCCACAATTATGTTTTGATTTTCACTATTTTGCTGCAAGAAAATTTTCGTTTCTATCTGCGGGATCTTCTACTGTAGGATATCAACTAACACAAGGTAATGGAATGAAAGAGCAACAAACCAATGAAGGTGGAGGAACAGCAGCAATGGTTTGCTTCCCAGGTGGTTTCGGCTCTTTGGATGAATTGTTTGAATGTTTAACATTAATTCAAGTAGGAAAAATGAAACCAAGACCAACTATTTTGGTGGGCAAAGATTATTGGAATAATTTAATTAACTTTAAATTCTTAGCAGAACAAGGAGCAATTTCAGAAAAAGATTTATCTTTGATTGATATTGTTGATACAGCAGAAGAAGCTTGGGATATTATTAAGAAATTTTATAATTTAGCAAAATAATATCTACACTTACATGTATAAAAAAATATTTCTTATTAGCATTATTTTTTCCAATAATGCTTTTTCTTTAGAAGAAAATATTCAAAAGGGGACTTCTAACAATATTGACGAAACCAGCACACCCGCATTAAATATTTCTGTTAAAACTTCTCCCAAAGAAGGAAATGGATTAGCAAAAGGTGTTTTAATAAATGTCAATCAAAAAGATGGAAATGCTCATAACATAGATGCTTTAAGATCTGAAATTGTAAGCTCAGGTGAAATATTAGATAGTATTAATGGAGTTCATGGTGTTGCGAATACAAAAAATGGACAGCCTAAACCAGGGGCTGCTTTTACAGGAATATGGGGAGAATCATATGCTCCTAAAAACGCCAAACCAAATATACCATATGTTTCAATCGGAGCAGAGTTTAATGTTTATCAAACAAAAGTGCGAAACTCTTCAAATTCATATCTGAATGACCCTTTAGCAACAGGAAAATCAGATCATGGTGGAACTATTGGAGTTTTAATTAATAATTACCAAGGAACATCTCAAGTTGGACACCCCGCTTATGACCTAAATAATATTGGTAATGGTAATTATTGGAACGACTTTGGATTGGCAATCACTTCTCAATCAAAAAATGGTAGGGCATTAGGTTATCAGACAGGAATTTATGTGTCAGAAGTCGCTAACGAACTTATCCATTTAAGAAGTGGTGTTTTCGGAAATTCTCAACAACAATCTGATTATGGTATATTTTTTTCTGGTCCATCAATGGCAAAAGCAGGTATTGCATTAGGAAACAATAAAATTAATTTAGGTGGATACTCTGGTGAACTAAAAAATGCTGGCGATTTCTTCTATAATTCATTTAGCGGTCAAATTTGGTTTAAAGATTTGTATGGCAATAAAAACATTTTAAAATCTGAACCAAGTTCAAAATCTGGACAAATATTAGTGTCTTATGAAAATCAACAAAAATGGTCAAATGCAATTACAGTTGAAAGCATCTCAATAAAGAAAAACAACAACTCAAACCAAACTGAAAATAATATTTTTATTGAAGGAAATGCTGGAAAATTTACCTTAAAAAATAAGACATATAACCCCAAAAAACCTTTTTGTTTCAATTTAATTAACAAAGCAATTAATAAAGATGATGTTTTTGTATTAAATCTCAGCAACAACAATCATCCAGACTCTTACATATCTCAAGTTGCGAACATTGAAAATGGAAAAGCTATTATTTGTATTCATTCAAAAATGACAACCGAAGATGAATTAATTATTAATTTTGTTAAAATAGGTGTTAAATAAAACTATTTTATAAAAAAACCAAATAAATTAACCAATAACACAATATAATATTTAGCTAAACATTTGACATTATGGCATTTTTTTATACTTTATTATCAAATAAATATAAAGGAAAATTATGGCAATTAGACCTAAACAATTTGATAGAGGAAACATTTATTTAAGTGGTGGTATGCAATTTGCTCAAAACCTAGGTGCTGGGTGGAGAATTGAAGTATCAAAGAAATTAAAAGAAATGCAATATTTCCCCATAGATATTACTGAGCTTGATGTTGCTTATAACGGATTACATGGAAAGCCTGTGCTTCCCAAACCAGGTGAAGAACCAGAATCTTATAAAGCAAATATGCGTAAACATTTTATTGAAACAGACTTAAAGCTTATTAGAGAAAATAGTGATGCTCTTATTGTTTACTATGATGAATCAGCAAGAAGAGGGGCAGGAACAGTGAGCGAAGCTCAATATGCCTACAATCTAAACATTCCAATCTTTTTAGTAACTAATCATAAAACAATGGAAGATTTTTATGCTGATGTTTCAGGTTGGCTTATTGCTTTAAGCACTGCTCATTTCATTTCTTTTGAATCTTTATATAATTATTTGGAAAAACTACCCAAAGGCATTCTAAAGAAAGATATTTATGGAAATCATGGGGTAGATGGTAAGTATCTATGTCATTTATCTGGTGAAGTTTTCCAAAAGAAAAAGAATAAGTTTGTATCACAAATTCACCCACTTTATTCACAAAAATCTGTTCATGTAGTTCATGATATTTATGAAAACCATAAAGATAGATATGATTTCTTTATGGAATACTTGACCGATACAACTGGAGCCCCATTCAAAAATAATTAATTAAACCTACTAAATAAAAAAACTAGCATTGCTAGTTTTTTTACTATTTTATCTTCTTAGCCTACTTATAGTATTGTTAGCTATATCGTATGAACCACCTCTTAGTTTTTCAAGCGCGTTACTTATATGATCAATTTTAGGCATCACAAATTCATTTAATTTAAAGTCTAACCCTTTACTCATATCTTGAGAAGTTAAAGCTGCCAATTCAGTTTTTAAATTTTGTTCATTATTGTTTTCATTAGGGAATTCAACACCTTGTACAATTTTAGTAGCCAATCTACTTAAGTCAGCAGGAGACATGCCATCTAACATTTTTGGTGTTATATTATCAGAAATAAATTTTAACACTGTTCGTGTATCATGAACCTTATCATTCATTTGGTCTACACCATTTGCTCTCATTTCCGATATATGATCTACAACATGTGTGTTTCCTTGTTGTATTTGTATTAAAGAACCATAAGTATCAGATAATTTTTCATTAAAATTTTCAAAAGCAAATGATTTAACTTCCGCATTAGACCAAGCACTTATTTGTTGCATATTTTCACCCATATGCTTCATAATTTCTTGAACCTCTTGTGCTTCTTGGATATCTGCTGCTTTAAACCCATTTGCTTTTACTTTGTTATATAAATCATTTTGCTCTTCAGAAATTGGATTCTTAAATTCAAAATTTTTCAATCCTTCTTTATATTCAGAAGGTAATAATCTTGCGCTAGGGTGAGAATCTATCTCATCTGGAGATAAATCTCCCATAGCTAATGCCTTAGTCACATTTGTTACCGCAACATTTACAGCCATATGCTGAACTTCATGATCTGAAAACGCTTGGATCATATCTTTGGCTTCTTTTTCAGTTAAATCCAATGGCTCCATTATTCTTTCTAATACACCATTAGAAGAAGGTTTAATAGTAAAAAAGTTTGTTTCACCACTTATTGAAGCAGAAAAAGGTGTATCAGCATTCCCAGCATTATTGATGGCATCTTGTAAATTTTTAAGGGTTTGATTCATCATATTAGTATCTCCAGCAAATTTATCTTTAATTTGTTGTTCTACTTGCTTAATGCTATCAGGATCTTCTATGTTTACTATAAAAGCATCCTTGCCCTCATTAACTCCCAATACTCCTAAATTTTGTAAAGATTTCTTTAGATTGTCCACATTAGACATACTTGAATTAATTAGCTCACTTATTTCCTCTTTATCCATTGTGTCAGCATGTGGAGATGGAGGTGTATAAACAGATTCCATTGCTGGTGGTTCAAAGATTTTGTCCATTTGATAATTTTTTTCAACAAAACTTAAAGCACCAGATAACATAACTGTGCCAACAGCAGCCATTAAACCTGCCTTGATTGCTTTACCAACTTTATTTTCTTTAAGATATTCAGTGAGTCCATACAAACAGAAACCACGCTCTTCAACTGGAGCTTCGCCCACAAGACTAACTTTTAAGCCCCCCGAATCTAATAAGAACTTTGCTGCCGCTTCTCTTGCACTCATTTCTAATCCCGTTTTTTTTATTATTTTATTTCTAATTATAGTAAATAGAAATCCCAAGTCAATAATTGCTCAAAGCATATTGATTTTAAAAAAATATTGATTAAAAATTAAAAATAACTTTAAAAAATCATTTGTTAATGTTATAATTCAACTATATTTTAAAAGGAACCAAATTATGCCTTATATTAAACAAGATTTCCGTGATGAGCTTTATCCTCTTATTGACGCACTTGCTCAAAAAATCAATCAAATTCATAAAGACAACCCATCACAAACACGTGACGGTCTTTTGAATTTTTCTGTTACAGAAATTATGAATGAATGCTTTCCCGATGCTCGCTATACTGACTTTAATGAAATTATTGGATTTTTGGAGTGTTGCAAGTTAGAATATTACAGAAAGAAAATTGGTCCATATGAAGATGTTAAGGAAAAAGAAAATGGTGCAGTTCGCTCCTTTGACAAGGGTGATCGCAAAGGATATTGAAATTTATTGACCCCTTTTGGGGTCTTTTTTTGTTTTATACTTTATATGGAAAAGAAAAATATCATTGGTGTTTTTGATAGTGGTATTGGTGGTTTAAGTATTCTTCGTGAATTGATAAAAGAAATGCCTCAAGAAAATTTCTTTTATATAGCAGATATAGCTCATGCTCCGTATGGCGAAAAAAATCAAGAATATATTCTAGACAGGATAGAGAAAATTTCTTCTTATTTGATCAATCACGAACAATTTAAACTTAAAACTTTGGTTGTTGCTTGCAACACTGCAACAGCCTATACTATTGATTTTTTAAGAAAAAAACATCCAAACATATCTATTATTGGTGTAGAACCAGCCATTAAAACAGCTAGTGAGTTCAGTAAAACTAAAAAAGTAGGTGTTCTAGCTACTTATGGAACAATTCACAGCCAAAGATTTAAAGAGCTTATCAAAAAACAAAACTCCTCTGTTGAGTTTGTTCTTCAACCCTGCAATGAATTATCTAAATCTATTGATATGGGAAATATTTCTTTTGCAAAAGAGTTATGCTATAAATACATTAATAGCCTTGGAACTCTTGGACACAATAAAGAACAAATTGACAGCATTGTTCTTGGATGCACACATTACCCATTAATTTCTGAAATAATACAAGAAATAGCTGGAGAAAATATAAAACTTTTTGATACCTCCCTTCCAGTAACTAAGCAAACAAAAAAAACTACCAATCTAGAATTTTTTCAAAATGTTGGGAATTTATATCTTGCCTCTACAAAAAATCCAGAAATATTAACAAAAGCCTCTGAAAAATTTTTATCAATTAAACAAGAATCTATTTTAATTGATATCTAATAGATAAATACAGATCAATATAACTAATTTGCTTATTTTTTATTTAATATCACTAAAAAATAGAAAGAGTTTATTATATGAACAATGATGACAACAGCTTTGCTAAAATTTTAATTGCCGATGCTATCAGAACTCAAGATCAACAACGCATGAGAAATGAGCTTAATCAAAAATTAAACGAACAAGAGTCTGAGAATGCTGAACGAATAAAAAAAATTGAAAAAGAAAAAGCAGAAAAGGAAAATCTTTTAATGTGGGCAAAAGAAGAGGACGAAATTTTGTCAAATAATCTTGTTATCCAACAAGGAAGCCCATTGGATGAAGCAATCTTTTCAAAATCTAAAGGTAGAAACTACTATTGGATGCATCTGTTAAATCACATACTTAATGGTGGCGCTGGAATGTCCAATTTAAAAGTACAAAATGATGGCAGTTTTTTTAATCCGAACAAAACAGCTTTTGTAAATTTTAGTGTACCCTATCCAAAAGATAATTATTTCCCAATGTATAATTTTAGCATCAAGCATCTCGTTTAAAATAAAGAGGTAACAGGGTTTTCTTCTGTTGAAAACCCTGAAAATATTTTTAGGTTAGGTAAGGTTCCCGCAGGAACAAAAATTGAAAAATTAGATTTTATTATAAGATTAGAAAGAGAAAATGCTGAAGGCAAAAAGGTTGAAAAAAAATATGTAGTCACCTATATGCTGAAAAAGCCTTTTGTGGCAGGTTAATTAAAAATTTAAAGATTTAATCTGATTTTTATTTTCTTTTTCAACACTTTTTAATGAAATAAAACCATTGTTATATGAAAATGAAAAATCACCAGTAATAATTTCAGCAGACTTTTTTGCCTTACCTTGCTTAAGCCAATTTTCTAACTTATTGTTTTCAATATATTTTCCTATGGCAGAAAAAGTATAAGACAATAAATTATTAACTCTATCTTCTGATAAATTTTTAATATTAACAGGATTTCCTTCTAGTATATTTTCTAGTCCATCTATTTTTGCCATATCAAAAGCAATTTTATGAAGACTGGATTGTTTTTTTCTAAAATTTTCCAAGGATTGCCTATAACTAGGGTAATGTTCTTCTAGCTTAGGAAGTCCTTCATTCCTCCACCAATTTCTTGTGAATTCTGTATTAACATTTGTAGGATCTTCTATCCATGAAAGTTTATTTTTATTTAAAAATTCATAAATTTCTTTTTTATTAACTGATAACATGGGGCGACAAAAAATGCCATCTTTTATTTTCATTGCCCCAGTTCCACGACCACCACCTCTCATGATTTGCATCATAGTCGTTTCATTTTGATCGTCTTGATGATGTCCTAAAAAAACATAGTCATAATCTGATTTTTTATAGAAAGACAACCTTCCTTCTCTGCCAAGTTGTTCCCAACTTTTTTGAGAATTTTTTTTCATTTCTAAAGAAACATCAATTAAATTTACCCCTAAATCTTCACATGTCTTTTTTGCCAAGTTGAGATTTTTATCTTCACCATCATTAATAGGACTTCCATCATGACTAAAAAAAACAGCTTCTAAGTCAAATTTAAAATGTTTTGCCTTCTGAGCCATTATATGTAACAACACCGTGGAATCTGCTCCCGCAGAATAACCTATTGCTACTTTTTTCCCCTCTAAATTTGGTAATTTTTGAAGGAACTCATGAATTTGTCTATTAATGTTCATACTCTTGGCTTTTTAACTTGAGATAGCTTATCAATTGAAAATGATGTTTTTCTTATTTCTTCCACTTCCATTTCTTTTACTTCTAAAGAATTAAACTCTGGATTAAACTTGAAGTTTTTATTAAATGCTAAAATAGTATTAGCTAACAGTGCTGTTTTATCTTCAAAATCAACATCATAAGCAACACCTGTTTTAGAAAACAAATCCTTAATCATATCTTGCTGAACATCAGAATGTTTAACCAACCTTTTGGCGGCATCCATATTTTCTTTAGAGATTGTAATTACTGAACTAATTAGACTTTCTGAGAACAAGTCCATTTGTTTATTATTTATATTATATTCAGCACTTACCTCCAATCCCATCTTTGTATTTTCTGGCATTACATTAGGAGCACTGTGTAGTATAGCCAAATTTTTAATCTCATTATACATAGCATCAGAACCAAATTTATGATCTGCTGACCTGAAAACATTTTGTACTGCCATTCTTTTAATTTCTTTTGAATCTTGAGCAGATAAAGCATTAATACCGTTACTTTCAATAATGCTTTCTAATTTAACACTAAACCTTGCAATATCGCTTAAAAAATCAGCATGTCTATTATGTGTTCCTAATACACTTTTAACTAAAAAAGACACATTATTTTGTAACTCATTCACTTCCTTGAATGTATTAGCAGGAAGCAAATCATTTACGATGTTATTTAAGTAGTTAAAAACTTCAGCTTGTTTTGTTTGAACTCTAACATTATGTTGTTCATCAATTTTTTTAAAAATTGACCAAATATCTTTTGCTTCTTTAAGTTTGAAAATTCTTTTACCTTCATCAATATCTTTATTGTAAGGAAGCTCTGGAACAATACCATAAATAAAATCATGATAAGGATTATTAAACTTCTTTAATGTTTTATTGTTATAGAATTGTTTCATCATCCCATCTAGACGATCTTTGTGTTTAATGTCTGCCATCATATCCAAAATATTATGAATACCATCGTCAACTAAAACAATTGGCTCATGATATGTTAAATTTAACTCATCTAAAACATCACTTTTAATTTTATATTTTGAACTTTGGTTTACTGTAAACAAATTTTTTGTATCAAAAAAACTCATATGCTCTTTAATAAAATTATACTTACTCTCTTGTGAACTTTCAACACTAGCCGTAACAATAAAAACTTTTTTATCCATTTCTACCATTTGCTTCAACACATTAATCATTTTTTTATTTGGGATAACATGCTCCTGATAAACTGTTGGAATACTCAAATACTCCAAAAAAGGCTTTCTAATTTCAGGTTTATCAAAAAAATCCCAACTTTTTAAATCACTCATTGAGTATTTTGTGTTTAAAGCATTATTAATATATTTTAATGCCCCAGTATTCAAATCCACAAAAACCTCATCAAAATCAAATAAAACTACCATAAAAAATCCTTATTAAAATCTGTTCACTTGCAAATATTCTACCAAATAATTATAACAAAACAACACACAAAAATAAAATTTATTGTATAATAAAAGTTATGATAATATGAGGATTGCTATAATGAGACTTAATAAAGATGCAGAAACTGAACAAGATGTTATTCAATACTTTAAAACAAGAAGACTACAAGTTTCCCAAAACAAGGTAACTTGGGATAACATCCTATATAAAAATAAATTTGGATATCTTCTTGATTTTACTGATGCCAATGGAACTGTTTATTCTTCTTTTTATGTTTTAAAACAAAACAGGCACTTAGGTTATTCAAAAAAACTTATCAAAGAAATCAATAAAACTATTTGTACAGTTGAAGATTGTGATATCATTTCATTCTTATCTAGGCAAGGGAAAGATTTTATAGTCTTAAAGGGAATTTTTGACACCCCAGAATACAAAATAGTAGAAAATTTTTATGGCGACGGAAAAGCAAAAAGAAGTGAAGTTTTTTTCATGAACCATATTGATGAAGGTGTTATTATCCTAAATCACTTAAATAAAAGCATTAAATCACAAACTGCCTTTTGCTTGCACCCACTTGTTCAAGATTCTAAGAACCTATTGAACAATTTTAATCAATTAAATTCCACAGTTGATTCTTATAGTTTAGGTTTGGCTTTAGAGTATAGAAATATTGCTAATGCTTATCTTAGTAAAAGAAATATTTCAAATATAGACGAAATAGATTTAAGCCCATTATCTGAAGTTAATGATATGTTAATAGCAGATAAAATACAAAATTATAAAGATTTTTTAATTTACCATAAAGACACACACCCAAGATCTAAAGAATTAGAACATTATTTTAATAATTGGTTAGAAAAGCTTGATTGTAAAAAAGAATTTCTTTCATATGTAGAATACTCTAAAACTTTTGAGCAAGAAGTTAAAGTATTAACCATATAAGGTTGACAATAGGTGTTAGTTAGGTTACATTTATTGTTTTATCAATCTTGTACTTATGAAGAAATTAGAAATTTTATTAATATTAACTTTGGCTTTAAATATCTCAACAAATGCTCATGCTGATGATTTAGCAAAAACAGAAGAGACTACACAAATACAATCTATTTTTAGTGAGTCAAAAAAATCTATTACATCTGTTATTTTAAAAGGTGTTGAATATATTGGCATACCTTACAAATGGGGCGGAAATACATTAGCAGGGCTTGATTGCAGTGGTTTTGTTCAAAAAGTTTTTGCAAATAGCGTAGGAGTTTTCTTACCAAGAACAGCTAAAGAAATGAGCACTATTGGTGAACAAGTTCAAAAAATTGAAGATTTAAATCCTGGAGACTTGGTTTTTTTCAATACTCGTAGATTTAGCTTTTCACACGTAGGTATTTATATCGGCAACAATAAATTTATACACTCACCAAGGAAAGGTAAGGTTGTAATTGTTGAAGATATTGACCAAAGCTATTGGGTTAAAAGATTTAATGGTGGCAGAAGAGTATTAGAGTCTTAAAAACAAAAATATTATTTAATGAAAACTTAGCTTAGATACAATAAAAATGTATCTCAGTTTTTAATTATTTTAACATTAGCAACCGTGTTGTTAATCTCATTAATCTTTTTTTGTAACTGTTCCTCTGATTTGCTTGGCCAACATTGAGCTTGACTATTTGAACCACTAGAAATCATTGCCTGATCTTTTATACAGTCTAAATTTGTTGGATATGTCCCCAACAAAGTTGTAGCTCCTAAAGAAGTTATAATTACCAATCCATATATCATATGAAACCTCCAAAAAATAATTTTTTATTTATTTATAAATCAATACTAATTAAAATCAAAACAATATCAACATCCTTAAGAAAAAACCCTCTAATGAGGGTTTTCTTTTACTTAATTTTTTGTGTTAAATGATTTGGAATCTCTTTAAAGAATCTACTCTTAACCATATGGTTTCTTTGACCATGTATTAATCTTTCTTCACAATGACTTAAATACAATGCTTCTTTTGCCCTTGTTATAGCAACATACATCAATCTACGCTCCTCTTCAATCATTGATTTTTCAGCAAATGAATTTGAATGTGGGAAAAGACCCTCTTCTAGTCCAGATATAAATACTGCCTCAAACTCTAAGCCCTTAGAAGCATGAACTGTCATGAGTTTTACAACGTCAGCAGTATCATCTCTTTTCTTGCTGTTCACATCAGACTCTAAAGAAGAAAATGCCAAAAACTCCTCAATATCAGCATTTTTATTTTCAGTCATAAAAACTTCTGCCGCTGAAATTAACTCATATATATTATCTAATCTTTCTGGACCTTCTTTTTTATCATTTTCATACATTGCTTCCAATCCAGAATCAGTAATACATATTCTCACCATATCTTCTAACTTTTTACCCTTACATGTTGAATTAAGGTGATTTACCAGAGTAATAAATGGTTGAAATTTCTTTTGATTTTTTTCATCTAACTTTCCGAATGCTTCAAACAAAGATACTTCATGTTCTTGAGCAATAACTTCTAATTTTTGTATGGCTGTTGGACCAATTGCCCTAGCTGGGATATTAGCAACTCTTAAAAAAGCCAAGTTATCTTTTGGATTATGAGCCAACCTTAGATAAGCCATGGCATGCTTAACTTCTTGCCTATCAAAGAATCTAAATCCACCATAAACAATATAAGGAATACTCATAGCATTTAAAGCTTTTTCCAAAGATCTAGACTGACCATTTGTTCTGTATAAAATAGCCATATTTCTATATGGAATATTTGCCCTTCTCAATCTTTTAATTTCACCAGAAATGAAAGAAGATTCTTCCTCATCATTTAAAGCATGATAAGTTAATATATGATTATGAGTTTTTTTCGTTGCAACAAGGTTTTTACCCTGCCTATTTGTATTATTTGAAATAACAGCATTAGCAGCTTCTAAAATATTTGCTCCAGAACGATAATTTTTTTCAATTTTAATTAATTTTGCATTAAAATCTTTTTTCAGCAAATTAATATTCTCTGGTTTTGCTCCCCTAAACCCATAAATTGAGTTATGAGATAACACACCATTAGCAAAGAAATTATGAACATCTTCAACATTAATGTCGTACACATTAACTTTCTTTTTGATTTTATTCACCTCCATAACACAAGATAAGCTATTGTCTTCGTTTAGCATGTACATTTGCGGTGTAATATCTTTTGCCATAACTTGTTTGTGAATAATTCCAGCAAAATTCCCATAGAAATTTACATTATCATCCCCAACAAACTCACTTAATTTTTCCTTAAAATCCATGATTTCTTCCATATTCTTGGAAGTTACACTCAAATAGAAGTTTTGCTCTGATTCTCTCAAAACAAATCCATGTTTAGTTAAAGAGCTTACTTCACTTTTTAATTTTGTAGCATATTCCAGCATATGTGATTGTGACTTATTATTTCCACAAAGAATAATAGAAACAGTTTTAGGTTTTGTTAATAAATGTAAATCAGCATTCCTTGAATACCTAACAAACCAATTATGCTCTGGTGTTGAAACTACTTTTTTACCATCGTTTAAAATTATTTCAATTAGCTCTCCATCATATTCATTTTTAAAGACATCTGTGACTTTTTTATATCTAATGTCATTTCCAGATCTACCCAAAACCATATCACCCACTTCAACATCTTCAATATTTTTATATTGATTTTGACCCATTTTAATTTGAGTTCCCTCAATTAAACATTGATCGTCATCACCAACTGCAAATACATTTTTATGTTGAGAAGCTAACATTTTCAACCATTTATATTGAAGCTCATTTGTGTCTTGAAATTCATCAACCAAAATGTGTTCAAATTTTTCAGCATAGTGTTCTAATAGATGATCATTATTCTTGAATAGCTCATAACAACCCAACAGCAATTCACCGAAATCAACTACATTATCTCTAATACAAGCTTTTTCATAGAGTTCATAAACTGTTCTTTCTTGCGTATTAATTTTCAATTGATTAGAACGCCAACCAACCTCTTTATAACCGTTAATCTTATCAAGTAAATCTGATACATTTAAATTTTTAGGATCATAATTATTGGCTCTTAAAACCCTTTTAAAAAACGACTCTTGTTCACTACTATCCATAATAGTAAAACTTTTTTGTAGACCAGCCTCTACAGCATGCGCTCTTAAAATTTTGTTACAGATACCATGAAATGTTCCAACCCAAATATGTTTAGACTCCAAACCCATTTTATTTAATCTGGTAAGCATTTCTTTTGCTGCTTTATTTGTGAAAGTTACAGCTAGAATATTTTGGGGCTTAATTCCTAATTCTGTTACTAAATAAGCAATTCTTGTAGTTAAAGTGCTTGTTTTCCCAGAACCTGCTGCTGCTAAAATCACTGCTGATTCATTTCCCAATGTAGCTGCTTCATGCTGCTCTTTGTTTAGTTTTGACAAATGATCTTGTAATACACTTTTATCCATATAATTCCCCAATCGTTAATAATTTTGGAATTATAACACAAACAAAATAAATATTAAAAGTATTTTTTCTTGTTTATCATAGATAATATATATTGAGCTTCTCTTTCTGAAACATAATTTGTATCATCTTTCTTGATCTCTTCTATGAATTTTTTTAAGGCGAATAAATATCCGAACAAGTAACCTATTGATAACATTGTAATTTCTTGTGTATTTATTTTATAATTAACATAATCTTTATCTATTGAAAATAAATAATCTACCCCATAATAAATTAATAAAAATTGACCACAAAAAAACAAAAAAGAAATAAAGAAAAACATAAACTCTTTTTCAATAAACTTTATAGATATTTTATATTTTAAAAAATATTTGAACATAAATATAGGAAACATAAGCAATGAAACAACTAATGTGGAAATTACATTAAATGTTAAATATGTTATCCAATATAAAACATCACCTTGTTGATGAAAGTTTTGAACTAAAAAACTAATAGCAACAGAAAAACCTGCCAAAGCAAATATTAACATATGAGTAAAACTTGCTTTTAGAACTGCATTTATCGCATTATTTTGAAATTTATCAATATTTTCCATCTTTTATATTATTATTATCATTTTGCTCTAATAATGATATGTAAAAAGATGTTGTAAAAGTCAAGCCCGAACCTATTGAAGCTACTATGAAAAAAACCAATTTAATATCTTTATTATTTAAATAAGACATTAAACCAAATAATACTCCCAATAAAAAAAATAGAATATTTAATCCAAAAAAAGTCCATCTATTTTTAGAATAACTTCTGATATCTTTTCTTTTTATAAACACTTTTACCGGAATAAATAAAATAAACATTAATATTGAATATATAAACCATCCAAATGGAAAAATAAACAAAAGTGAACCTACATCTTTAAAAGAAATTCCCTTTTGTTCTATAATAGCATAAATCAGCATAATAACTGTTGATATTAGAGCACCGAAAATTGGAGAAATGTTTAACATATTAATAAATTACAAACTTAAGTTAATTAACTGCTCTTTAGTTACATTTTGTGATTTAGGAAATAATTCCCTATTAAAATACTTTTCTAGAATTTCTTTATTTTCTTTTGAGGTAGCAACAAATTTTCTAACATGATTAATATAAGATTTATAACCAGAACATTCATCCATTACGCCATTTATTGAACATGCATTATTTGTAATGGGACAGCCTGATTTGCACCAACTTGAATTCTCACAAGTATAACATTCATTAATTCTATGCTCTGCTTGCTGTATCCTTATCCATTTTTTTCTTAGTGGACTAGAAATAAAAGACTCTATTCCCTGATGTAAACTCCCATACGATTCTTCAAAAGAATCCTTGTCTGGACAGTTATTTAATGAACCATCTGGATTGATAACAATAAAATCACTTTGACAAGTTCCACCCCATCTATCTCCAGGCATATCATACAAAACACCACCAATTCCAGCAGCAACAGGTCCAATATAAGGAGCTACACCCTTTTTTTGAATGGATTCAATCACACAATCAAAAAGTTTAATTAAAAACTTACTGTGTTCTCTATTTGTTGGTTGGTCAGGTAATTTTTGCCCAATACTTGTGTATCTATCAATATTCCATATGTAAAACTCTCTATCAATAAACCAATTATATATATATTGGGTATTATAGCAGTCTCTTTTTGATGGAACCATTCCCGGCATTACCAATATGTCATCTTTTCTTGCCAAATCAACTTTTGATAGCCAAAGTTTTTGATACTCTTCAGGGGAACCCTTAATAACCCTAGTATTAAAGTCTATGCTTGTTCCTATTTCACTTCTCCAACGAGAATGTACAATACTTGAAAATTCTTCTTTATAAGGAATTAAGCTTGTCTGTACAGCTTCAATAACTTCCCCACTATCAAACACTGAATCAATTATTTTTCCAGCATTTTCAAAATATTTTGGAGACAACACCAATGGTTCACCACCATGCCATATCAAAAAAACTTTTTCTTTTCTAAGTTTATTTTTTAACCCCTTAATGAAATTAAAAACTTTTAATAAAGTCTCATCATCCATTTTATCTTTGTTTGCCCTTACAGTTTTTGGTAAATAACAATGCTCACAATCTACATTGCAGAAATTTGTTGGTTTTAAATAAACTGTTAACATATTTGCCTTTTTAAACTTGACAAAATTATAAAAAAAAATGTAATAAAAGTCTAGTAAGTAAAATTCAACTAAAGATACAATGGAATATTTAATAACTGATTTTGATAAAGAGTATTTATTACACACACCGATGAGTTTTATTCTACAATATAACTCAAAAGAAAAAATAGAAACGCTACACGATGAAAATGGTTGGACAATAACACATTACTCAGTTGCGGAAGCAGATGTGTCAAAAATTAAAGAGTTAATTCATTTTGGTTTTAATTTTGGCATAAATTCCATCAATAATCACATCTATTCAGAATTTTTTCAAATAAATGATAAAAAAAAGAGTCCCGACAAAATAGAGGTTTTAAATAAAATACCTTTTAATAAAAGTGGCTTTAATGCAATTAACTTATGTTTGTTTTTCTTTAACTACTATACTAAAATTAGTAAGCAAAATGGTAATGATTTCTTTTATAGTAATTTAGCCAATAAATATCAAGAAATTTTAAGTTTATTGTTAAATCGTAAAAATATAGACAACACTAATTATCAAGATAAAAATGGAAAATCTTTTTTTGATTATGCATTTTTATTAGAAAATATTTCACTGATAGAATATATTCATATGTTAGACAGTGATTTTAAAACACTTCATAAAGTTGATTTGAAAACAGCAAAAGAAATATTAGAAGTTTTACAAATAAAAAATAGTGAAGGCAATCACCCACATCTTATTAACCATTTAAATTCAAAAATATTTAATCAGAAATTACAAAATGAATTAACTATAAAAAATAATTCATCTGATAAACAAAAAAATAAAAAAATATGATATAATTAGCCTTCTTTGAAGGTTTTATTTTATGAAATTAATTGATATTGGAGCAAATCTTAGCAATAGTCAGTTTGAGCATGACATTGATGATGTTATTGCAAATTCAGAAAAACACAACATTTCAGCAATTTATTTAACTAGCACTGACAGTTTAACCTTTCTAAATAATTTAGAATTGTGTGAAAAATATCAAGAACACAACTTAAAACTTTACACAACTTGGGGTCTGCACCCACATACAGCGAAAGACTTAAAAAGTTTTATTGTGAACACAGAACATTTAAATAAAAGCTGTCATGTTAAAGCAATAGGTGAGTTTGGATTAGATTTTTTTAGAATGATTAGTTCAGAAAGTGAACAGATTTATTGTTTTGAGTTCTTCCTTGATTATTCCAATCGCTTAAAATTACCACTTTTTTTACATGAAAGACATGCTCATGAGCAATTTATTTCTATTTATAAAAAATTTAATATTCATTCTAATGCTGTTGTCCACTGCTTCACTGGAAACAAGTTTGAAGCTAAAGAGTATTTAGATTTAAATTTATTTTTAGGAATTACTGGATGGGTATGTGATGAACGTAGAAATTCTGACTTATTAGAGGCAATAAAATATATGCCCCTAGAAAAAATTCTTATTGAAACTGACAGTCCTTATTTGAAGCCAAGAAATATTAAACAAAGAAACATGCGAAATGAACCTAAAAATTTAATTTATGTTTTGGAAGCTATAGCTCATATTAAGAATATCTCTATTGAAGATGCTGCAAATATTTTATATAATAATACAATAAACTTTTTTAATAATTATGATAGATAAAGATTGTGTTTTTTTAGTAGGTGGAGCAGTAAGAGATATTTTATTGGGAATTGAGCCTAAAGACAAAGATTATGTTGTTATTAACCATACTGAAAACGACATGCTTTCATTAGGTTTTGAAAAAGTTGGGAAAGATTTTCCAGTATTTTTACATCCAAAAACTGGCCATGAATATGCCCTAGCTAGAAAAGAAAGAAAAGATGGTAATGGATATAATGGTTTTTCTGTTGAGACAAATAATGTTTCTTTAGAAGAAGACCTCTTTAGAAGAGATTTGACAATTAACTCTATGGCAATGAACCATAAAATGGAGTTAATTGACCCATATAAAGGAAAAATTGATTTAGAAAACAAGACTTTAAAACATGTTAGCAAGCACTTTGCGGAAGATCCGTTAAGAATACTAAGAACTGCGAGATTTAGTGCAAGATATAATTATCAAATTCATAATGATACTTTAAAAATGATGACTACAATGATTGAAAACGGTGAGTTTGATCATTTAACTCCAGAAAGAATTTGGAAAGAATTTGATAAAGTATTTAATGAAAAATATTTAATTAATTTTTTTGAAATTTTAGAATCTATTGGTGCCAATAAAAAATTGTTTAATATCAATCAATTTGAAAATATTGATTTTCTTAAATATCTTGAGCAATCAAAGGAAAACCATTATGACTTGAAGGTGTCTTTCTTATTTTCTCAATTAAATAAAGATTTGTTATTGGAGTTAAAAGTTCCCAATGACGTTCAACAATTAATTAAAAATTTCCATTCTGTAAATCAACCCAATTGGCTATATAGTAATTTATCTCCTGGCAATAAAATTAATTTTATTCATTTAAATAGGAGCTTACAAAATCCAAAAGGAACAATTAACACAATAAAAAATATTTGCATTTTCCAATCATGGAAAACAAATCAATTTATTGACGAAAACTTTGAAACTTCTGAATTTACAAAAGACATAAACCTATTAAAACAAATTAACTATGCCTCAATTGTTCAAGAAGCAAAAGAAAAAAGTTTAAATGTCAATCAATATGTTATTGAGACACAAAAAAACTATTTGAGTAATAATAATCAAAAAAATAAATTAAGAATATAAATGTTGCATTATTTCCAACAAAGGCAAATCATAATCTTTGAAGTATTTTGATATTTCTTCAACATATTTTGTGTTTAATCCAAATATTGCCTCTCCTATTGGTCCAGCTATAGCACAATATGTATCACTATCTCCACCAACAGAAACTACATTTTGAAAGATTTCATCATAAGAATCTGATTCCAATATGGCACTAAAAGCTATTAGTAGGCTTGTTTTTGCTGTAACATCAAAATCAATAGTAACTTGATACTCACTAATTTTTTTAACCTGAAAAAGATATTGTTTAATTATCTTTTGAATCTCTTCTCTTGTTTGTTCCAAACTCCATTTATTCTTCAATATATTAAATAATAATTCAACATAGATTTTTACACACTGTTGAGACTCTGGATGATTATGCGTGATATTTGTAATATCACTAGCTATTCTTAATGTTTTCTCTAAATTCCAACCCCTATTTACAGCATATAATGGAACCGGACTTATCCTCATTAAAGAACCATTACCATAACTATTGTATGGAACAACAGAACCATTTGCCAACCATTGATAAAACAAAGAACCAAATCCTCTATTTAAATAAGGGTAGCAAAATATTCTTAACTTATTCGCCAACCATACACTATATTCTTTTTCTTCTTTTGGAGACTCTTCTAATTTTAACAAAATATAGGCAACAGCAACTGTGCAAACAGTATCATCTGTGAATCTTGCATCTTTTCTAAAAAACTCAAAAAACTTTGTTCTATTATTTTCTATTTCAAATGTAGAACCTATAATATCGCCTATTATCGCACTATACATATTTTACCTTTTAAATTAAAAAGGATTCTAATTAATAGAATCCTTTTTGTCAAAACGAACAAATCTTAAACAGCACTTGCCATTTTGAAAATTGGTAAATACATCGCAACAACTAATCCACCAACTACAATACCTAAAAATGCTATTATTAATGGTTCCATCAAGCTTGATAATGATGCGATAGCATTGTCAACTTCTTCTTCTAGTGATTCAGCCACCTTATCTAACATCGTATCTAAAGAACCAGATTCTTCGCCAATTTGTGCCATTTGAACCATCATGTTAGGAAACACTTTTTGTTCTGCCATACAAGCAGTTAAGCTTGTTCCTGTAGAAACATCTCTTTGAATATTTTTTGTCGCAGTATAATAAACATAATTTCCAGAAGCTCCAGCCACAGAATCTAATGCCTCTACTAAAGGAACACCAGCAGTAAACATTGTTGATAATGTTCTACACCAACGAGCGATAATTGCCTTTTTAATAATTTTACCAAATATTGGCAATCTCAATAATATCTCATCTCTTCTGTTTCTAGCAACTTCACTTTTCTTTAATAGATTTTTAATAAAGAAGAACACTCCGATTATTAAACCAAGCATCACATACCAATAAGATACGAAAAAGTCTGAAATATTCATCACAACTTGTGTCGGACCCGGTAATTCTGCTCCAAAAGACTCAAAAACACTTTTAAATGATGGAACCACGAATATCATTAAAATTGCTGTCACAATAGAAGCTATACCTAAAATAGCAATAGGATAAGTCAAAGCTGATTTAATTTTCTTTTTAATGCCTTGCATTTTTTCTTGATATATAGCCAACTTATCTAGAATGGCATCTAAAATACCAGCTTTTTCACCCGCTGCGATCAAGTTACAAAATAAATCACCAAAGTGGTCTGGATGCTTACCAAATGCATTAGAAAGACTTGTTCCAGTTTCAACATCATTTTTGATATCATATAGTAATTTTGAAACACCAGGGTTTTCATGCCCACCAGCAACAATTTCAAAAGATTGAATTAATGGAACGCCTGCTCTCATCATTGTTGCTAACTGTCTTGTAAAAACAGCAACATCTTGTGACGTTACTTTTTTAACAGAAGCCATTCTAGATTTTTTCATTTTTGTGATATTAATGCCTTTAGTTCTCAAGGCCATTCTAGCATTTGCTTCCGAGGGAGAGTTTATTTCACCAGAAACTTTTTTACCTTTTTTATCTACACCTTCCCAAGAAAACTGTACGTTTTTTACCTTCTTAGCATTTTCTGTGTTTGCTTGTGCCATTTTTTTCCCTTTTTATTCTTATTTTCAAATTAAAAAAAACATTTTTAATGTCAATTTTTTATACTTTTTTATAACAAATCTTCTTCTTTAAATTTTATTCTTGCTATTTGTGGTGTTGTTTTATTTGTGTATAAAGTATTTAATGTCTGATTCATTTCTCCGAAATTTTTCTGTTTTTTCTTTTTCGTAGATTTTTCTGTTGTTTTTCCTTCGGAATCTTCCTCTAAAATAGGCTTTATACTTTCTCCGTTAAGTAAAGCAAAGAAGTCTTCAAGAATATCTATTATCTCTGTACCATTTTCTTCTAAAAACACAAAATAAGACAATATATTTTCTTTTGGAGACTCTACAAATCTACTTGTATTAGCCAATATAGAAAATTTTTGTATGTTTTTTGAAAGCTTTTCTTTTTTTCTATAATGACTAAATATATAATTATCTAATTGTGTAATCTTATCTCTAAGAATCTTATCACCATAATTGAAGTCATCTTCTATCACTAAAAATAAATAATGTAAAAAATATTTTATTTCCAATATAAAGTCTTGGTGATTAGCATATTCTGTTTTTTTAAGGTTATGTATGATAAGTGTTATTACATTACTTTTAAAAAAATCAATTTTTATGTTATCAACTGATTTAATTTTCAAGTATTGTTCCTTGAACTCATTTTGTATTTTTCTTAATTTGGCAGGCATGTATGTTTGCCCATTAATACTTAACAAATCTGAACTTTTTTCCTCTTTTTTTTCATTTGTTTTTTTACTATGAAAAAAAATTTCTTTAATTACTTTTAAGATATTCATACATTTAATTTACTTATAAATATCTATTACAGAAAAAAATATAATAAATCAATATTTGCAGATACTTTAAAAATGGCTATTTGGTTATTTTATAAATAGTATTACGCAGTATCAGCCATAACCTTAACAACTGTTTCTGTTATTATGGTTGAACCTTTAAGCCCAACAGTCTTTACCATAATCTTAAAATAAACTGAAGTGCCAGTAAATCCATTTGAGAAGTTGAAAGTATTATAACCAGTTGAAGAACCATCAGAGCTTGATACAGAAGCAGTTCCAGAATCTGTTTGGCATTCATTTTGAGTTGAACCTACAGCACCATTTATTGGAGTATTAGATAATGTACATAATCTATATATTTTATAGTAGCTTATTATTCCAGTTTCTGAACCAGCAGCATTTAAGTCTTTATACTCAACGGCATTTTGCCAAGCGCTATCTACACTAAAATCTACATTTGTTGCTAAAGAAGAGTAATAACCATTGTTAATTAAATCACTGTCTAATGAACCACTGTTGGCATTTAACCAATTTAATGCTTCAGATACTGCTTTTTCATTTCCATGAGCGACCTCTGTTCTATGTCCAACATTTCCAGCAACTAATAAAGAAATATCATTTGACCTTATTAATAAAAATGTTGATATCAATATTGCCATCAGTATAAACAATACTGCTGATAATGCCATTCCTTTTGAATTTTTTATTATTTTTTTCATATTATCTCTTTAATTTAAATTAAAATTTTTCAAATAAATAGTAGATTCTTGCAATCTATATCTATAACATTTCCAATCTTTATCAAGCCCCACAATTTTAGATAAATCAAAAACTCCTTCACTCCAACTAAATTCAGAATTTGTAGTGGCTGAGCAATTTCCAGTAGAATCTTTCTCGTTCATAAATGGAATGCTTGATTTTCCCACCAATAACAACTTAACACCTTTTGTATGAGTTAAATCTGTGCTAGTATGTAGCCAATCAACTCTTTTGTCTATTGCTTTATTTTCATCTTCATCTATTAAAGCAACAGCTTTAAATCCAACAATATTGTTAGCTATTACTTTATCTGTATTATCAAATTCATTTTTCACTCTTAACTGATTATTACTCAAATAAAACTTTAATGAAACAGGTGTTGAACCTATATTCAATAAGCTATCTCCAACATTAAAAGGAGCACCAATACCACCAGCCTTATTGTATCTTGCTGGAATATTTCTACCAGTTACTGGATCAGTATAATTACCACTATTATGTATCACGTTATCAGAATTACCACCACCAGGAAGATTGGTCACTTGTGATAAAATACATTGTGAGCCGTCTGCTGATATAGCTATCATTAAATCCCCTTCTTTATACCCAAATCTATTATCTACTTTATAAGCAGCAGAAGAGTTAGGCATACTTTGAGTCATGTTAGCTAAACCATATGATATTTCTGAGTCTCCTTTAGATAACATTAAAACAGAACTCTCTGGATCTGGAACAATATCTGTATCTGTATATTCTGCCTCTGGAATTATTTGTAATGACTTTACTTCCAAATTAAACTCTTGTGAACCACTAGGTCTAGTATCATCATAAGCAGAAATTGTAGCACATTGCATTAATTTAGGATTTAGACCATACCCTGCCAACGGAACAGATTTTTGAATTGCGAACATTCCAACAGATAAATTTGCCAATAATTGATTTGTTTCTACTGTAATTCTTTTTTGATTTTCAAAATATAAATAAATTGTCATAGCAGTCAAAATTGTTGCTGTTGCAATCACTAAACCTATCATTAATTCTAAAATGAAACTACCTTTTTGTTTATTTATATTTTTCATACTTTACCTTTAAAACACATGAGAGCTTATAGAATATTGTGATTCTTGATCGCTACTCTTATTTTTCCACTTAATTGTTACATTAATTATTTTAGTCGTTCCATCAAAACTTAATTCAACTTGTGAATTTGGTATTGAACCCTCTAACGAAGATTTCCATCTTGCAAACTCAGAGCAATTTGTATTGGTCAAATCTGCTTTTGAGCAAGCACTAGAAGTGCTAGAATAATTTGATATATTCCCATAATCCATAGAAATTAAATTAATTAAATTATTTGCCATATGATATGCTTGAGCCCTATATTGTGAATCAGATGTATTTTCAACACTTCTTTTCTGAACTTCCAATACTCCCACAACACCAATCACAAAAACTATTATGGCAATTATTGACTCTAATATAAAAAATCCTTTTTGTTTTTTCATTTAAATATCCTTACAATAATAGTCACTTGTTGTTACGGTTTCATCTGGATTACAAATTAATGTTGCTCCCCCATCTCCAACTTTTAATGTTAATTTTTTTGAACCAATAAAAGAACTAGCAGTAATTTGTATTTCGCTAATAGCGGCTGATCCATCAGTATTAGCTACTACTTCTCCATTTCCATTAAAAGTTATTGCTGATGCCCCATTAGGCAATCTATTAATCACATCAAGTCCAGCAGAACTTTCACTCGCTATTTTTTTATTAATGACTGTCCCATCTAAATTTTCTATGCTCCAAGAAGTATTAGAACCAATATTTACCTTAACAAAATTATTCACCTTAATAGCTTCTGCTCTTGCTTGTAAAATTGCTAAATTATATCCAGTCGCAGTATTCACAACTTTTAGGTTTGCCAGCCAAGAGCCAAAATTAGGAGTCGCAATAGAAATCAATACAGCCATTATTGCCATAGCCACCATTAATTCTATTAAATTAAAACCCTTGTTATTTTTTTTCATATGATTCCCTTATTGACAATCCCCACCCTTATTAATCACCCAACAACTTGAATCCTTACCACTCCAACCATCAGGAACAGCAGTAGTAGTTTTTGTGTTAGCCTCATCTAACTTATAAGTGAAGTTATTTGATGTAGCTGTAAGTGTATAGGTTTGCTCATCAGCAGTACAAGTTATAGCAAATTTATCTGTATTAAAAGAAGATGCCAAACCACACCCATCAGAACCAGAACCATTATTATAAGCTCTATTATCCTGGAAGAACTGCTCCAACTTAACTCTAAAAGAAGATAAAGCAGCCACACCAGAAACAGCTTCTGACCTTAATATATTATCTCTATATCCAGAATAAGCCATACTACCTAGTATTCCAACTATCGCTACAGTTATCATTAATTCTAGAAGTGTAAAACCTTTAACTTTTTTCATTTTAATCCTTTATTTTTTAATAATTTCTCTCCAACTTACTCTCTTGGCATCACTTCCTGAAGAAGATATAACATTAGAGTTTGTTGTCATTGCTGTTGGCGTAACACTACCTGAAGAGTCTGTAATAAAGTTTTTCATTAATCCATTACTTAACTTAACAATAACTTGACCCACCACAAATCCACCAGGAACTTTATTAGCTATCACATTATTTGTATTTGGTAAAGCAGTACCATTTTTGTAATCTATTTGATAATACCATGCGTTACCACCAGCAGTACATACTGAGTCAGCAGGTACGTTACTAATGACGTTTAATGTTCCTAATGCCAATATAGGGTCTATGTTCATCAATTCACCATCTTGAGAATTAAAATCAAAGAACCACCCATCCTTACTGTCCCAATTCATACTTTGATCTAATTGATTACTTGTAGCATCAACACCACTAGAACTAGCTGTTATTGTTATTTCTTGCATATTAAAACCACCACTAGCTCGTATCTTTTTACCTAAAGCATTATTTCCCAAATCATCTTTTATAGCATAAAATGAATTCTTTGGATAAGCGCTAGAGTCTTGATCATCTTCATTTAGATATTTTCCTGTTCCAAACATTAAGACTCTATGATTTCCTATTTTGGTTATTTCTATCTTAGTGGTTATTGGCTGAACCTTTTCATTAGTTCCAGACAATCCATTAGTTGCCTGCCCAAGTAATGTAGCAGTTGTTGTTGAACCAGTTAAGTCCCACTTCCAAATGTTTCCGTTCAAATCACCAGCATATAATGCCAATGCTTTATTATCAGCATAAAAGTCATCATAGAAAGCATTAATTTTACCAATACCAACTTGATTGCTTGCTGCAACACTAGGAATAACTGCCTCTAACTTTCTAAGAACAGCACCAGTGAAAGCATCTAACTCATACACAATACCCTTACCTGAAGCATTATCATATCCTGATGATACATAAACCACCCACTTACTATCACTAGGTCTTTTAGTAATAATAGGATTTCCATATGAATAACCTAAATCAGAATCGGTTACTGAACAATATGTGGAATTTGTACAAATCTCCCATAAAGGAACAGGATTTACTGGGTCTGTGATGTCTAGAGCAAAATATCCCTTTCCACCCTTACCTAAACCAGCTACCATTATAGTTTTCCAGGTTCCATTTCTACCACTTCCAGGTTGGTAAACATCCATTACAGATATATTACCGTCTACATAATACTCGTGACTATAGTTTTTATCTGCTAACTTATACATGTTAGGCAACACCTGACCAGGTATAACTGCCCAAGCTTCTTTACCAGCATTTGCTCCATCTACATAAAAAGCATGTAGCATACCATCGTTAGCACCTGCAACTAAGATTTTAGTTTTACTTGCACTTGCTGTTTTATAAGCAGCATAGTCAGTATCAGTCCAATTGTATAAGGACTCACCAACAAACACAGGAGAAGAGTTTACTATGTCACCAAGAACATATTCTCTTTCTCTAAAGTAAGCATCATAAGCAGATTGACCTCTTAAATACTTTATCACATTAGAACCGCTATTTAAAATTGAAAAATTTAATAAGCTACAATGTGAAAAGTTAGGACTAGTTAAATTACACCAACCATCAAAATATGATTTTTCTGTAGTACTTAACGCAGTATAATCAAAATTGACCAATGCTGGATTACCTCTTGAGTCTTTACTAAATACTTTTATAGTTCTACTATCAGAAGCACTCGCAACCATTTGATTTAATTGTTCTCTAGTAGACCATACTGGCAAACTAGATAAATTACCATTAGCAGCATCTATTGTTTTTGCTGAAATGTCACCATCCCAAAAATTGGTTCTATATGTAGTGTAAAATAAATAGTTGTTTGAAGACGTGATGTTTGGAGAAGAAGTAGCAGCAGCCGCTGAAGAAGCTGTTACAGAAACTAAATTATTAATAGATTTTGATATCCCACTTATTAAATCATCTGAATTTTCACCTTTATAATAAGCACCTCTTCCGTTGATAGCAGCATGCCACAAATCATCCACAGCAGAAGATTCATTTGACAATGGACTTGGCCATGAACAAGTTCCAGTTGACCAATAACAGAATGTTGTTCCAGTAGATACATCACTTGAAGCTTTTTGCTTTATCTTTTGCAAATATGAGCTTCCATTATTTTCATAGGTTCTATTATAATTTAAAAATCCATCTAATCCCAATGATGCTATATATGTAACCATATGCTGACTAGAATTTAAATCTTTACTTGATATTCTAACATTATTTTCTGAAACATCTTTTTCAACACCAGAAATAGTAATAATGCTATTACCTAAAGAACTGCTTCTTAAATCTGTTGAATAATAATATGATGATATATCCGCCAAAGTTCCAGAAGCATTTTTACCGTCAAAAGCACCTATATTACTTTGAGTATATCCAGAGTCCACTCCATCTACATCACCAATTTCATTTCCGCTTAAATCCAAACCTCTGTATGATGAGTCAACATCATACCATCTTGAACCTACTCCTAATATCGCAAAATTTTGCTGGCAAGATTCTCTTATTGGATCAGTCATGCTACTTTGTTTATTGGCAAAATTTCTGCCCGCTTTAGATAAAGCTAGTTTTAACTTGGAACCATCAGAAGATGCTGTTTGCTCATTTAAGACTTCATAAAAATTTTTTCTTTGAGTTGTAGAGAATCCACTAATTTCTAAATAATCTTTAGATAAACTATTTGTAGTTGTTCCACCAGTATTATTGGTATTAATAAATCCAACTCTTTTTGAAGAACCTACATTTTTGAAAGCATAACCTGTTGCTGACTTTAATGTATTGAGTCTTGTTCTGTAATAAGTGTACCAGTTAGCAAAATTTTGCTTATCAGTATCTGTGGTTATATAAACTTTTTGTAATGTTCCCATTCTAGGATATTTATATGTGTCACTATAATTTGCTACACACTTAGGCACATAATCTGAACCAACCAATTTTGTTCCTGTTACCAAAGAAGAACTTGTGGCATCAGACAAGTCTCTACACCAACGAACCGCAAATTCAGTTGTGTATGTTCCAGAAGTAGATGAACAATTGACACCGTTTTGTTCACAATATTCTTTTGTATTTATTTTATAGTAATAAGCATTTGAACTATAAGATGTTGGAATATTTAATGGATTAGCACTGTAATTTTTTCTTTGTAATGTTTTACTACCACTACCAGAACATCTTAAATCAGTTGTTGGAACTCCTAATGCTGTTGCTTTTGTAGGTATGGCAGCATTACAATTGCTTGAATTGGAATAAGATTGAACATTAGTCCAAGTACCTAAATCTTTCTTATTAGGATAACCAAAAGAATAATAATCTGTAGCTGTTGTCTCTATTGAATTTTCACATGTTGCTGAAGCAGATGTAGAATCACACCATTTTAAACTTTTATATCCAGTAGATAAATTAATAGTGGAACTTGTATTAAATCCATCTTTACTCGCAGCAGTATAGCTAGAATTAGCATATTGACCCAAAGTTCCATCAGAATTAACTTTCACTGGTGGGCTATATGTTACGTTAGGATTGTAATAAGTCTTGTTAATTTGATAAGCAAAATATAACACATCTGGAATTTCACTTGTAGTATTAAACTCCAATGGATCATCTGTAATTGTTCCGCTATTTAAAAAGCAGTTTTGCCCCCCAAGAACCTTTTGATTTGTAGATGTATTATATGAAGAACACATGTTGGTTTCCATGTGCTTATCAGAATAAGATTTCTTCATATCTTTTGAGTTATCAAAAACATACATAATGTTTGGACGAGGACCCTGCACACCAAATGTTTCTAATGGCTCACTGGATGGATTTACCAATGGTGCTGCTTGAACACTACCCAACCCAAACAACAAGCTAAGATACAATATATTTTTTTTCATAATATTCCCACCTAAATTCAATAAAATATGAATTTTTATTTACTTATAACAAATACTAATTCAAAGTCAATTTAAATGGTTGTTATTTAAAATAAGCGGTAAAATCTTAATTATTCAAAAATTCATCAATAGTATTCTCTTGTTCTTCTTCTTTTTTAATAAAGTTAAATTGAGTTATTATGTATTCATTTTCTTTTGTTATAGAATACTCCATCATTAATCTATTATCATTTTCAATTAAACTTTGAAAATAATTTTCAAGCTCTTTTTCATTAGAATCTTTTAATATATCTTCAACTTCAACTAAAAGCCAATTATTATTTATTAGTTCCAACTTAACATCTTCTTGTATTTTTTGGCTCCTCAAAAACAAACCAACTTTAAAAATAGATTTTGGTATTTTATTAAAATTATTATTTTCTATAATCTCATTTCTTATTTTTTCTATTTTCCATAAAGCGATTAAAAGTATATTCTTATTATCCATATATATCCTTAATTTGATTTTTATTGGTTTTTGTTTATATATCTTACATATATTTAAATACTACTATGTTTTTAAAAAATCAAACCTTAACCAAACTTCAAGAGCTAAGCTCTATATTAGAAAAACCGTTAACCTTTATAGATCTTGAAACAACAGGTATGGTTCACGAAAGACATTTCGCTTTAATTGAAATTGGATTAATAAACATTACTTCAACAAAGATTGAAGAAAAAAGCTCGTTAATTGACCCGAAAATGAAAATACCTAATTATATTAGTGAAATAACTCATATTTATGATCATATGGTTATTGGCAAACCAACATTTAATCACTTTGCAAAATACATAGGAAATATTGCTCAGAATAATATACTTTGTGGATATAACTCAAAAACTTTTGACTCTAAAGGACTTGAGAAACTACTTCACAATAATAATATTTTTATGAAATTTAACAATCAACTTGATTTTAGGCATATTTTTTTAAGAGCCAGAAAAACATATGACAATATTCCAGGTCAACACGGCAGTTTAACACAAGCTTGTGCTCACCACAAAATATTTGTTGATGGGCAAGCACATAGAGCAGGTTATGATATTTCAATTACAGCTATTTTGGCAAATACATTATTACATAAATATAATTATGGGATTTTATATAAGGATGTTCAAAAATTTAGTTGTAATGAAACAAAACAAAAATACTTAAATTATATTAAATCAAATAATTTGGAAATTATTACTTAACAATAATATAGTTTGCTATTTTTTCTGCCACCAATTGATATCCCTTTTCATTTAAATGTATTAAATCAGATTTGTATTTATTATTTGATAAAAGTTCAGAGTAAATATTTTCAATCAACAAAATTTTTTCTTCTTTTGCTAACTCTTCAAAAAATTTAGCATCTTCTAAATGACCAACTAATCCTAAATAGCCAGGCTTAGGAACAGGCAATAAGATAATTTTAGCATTGTATGATTTTATTATTTTAATAATTTCTTTTAAATTTTTAATTGTTTCTTCTTGTGGAACTTTCCTTAAAAAATCATTTCCACCCAATCCTAAAATAACTAATTCTGGATTATGCTCTACCAATTGCTGTTCAATTCTGTTTAAACCATTTTCTGTTGTATTTCCACTAACCCCAGAATTAATTACTTTAGTTTTTAATATGTTCGACAAAACATTTGGATATGAATAATTTTGGTTTACACCATAACCATAAGTCAAGCTATCTCCAAATGCCAAAATTGTTTTATTATTTTCTAAATTAATTTTATTATTTGAGCCACTACAAGCAACTATCAATAAACATGATATAAATAGTGTAAATAGTTTTGATAAAATTTTCATTTTTTGAAATTAAATATATAAAATATATGGAATATGTATTGTTTTTTTAAAACTTATCTGTTTATTTAAATTTATAAAAATAAAAAAACAAAATCAATTTAATTTTTATTTAAATCATTCGTTAACATAAATAAGAAACTGGAGTATATATGATTGGGGCATTCAATATTGGTTCTACAGGACTAAAAGCGGCACAAACTGGAATAAATGTAACATCACATAACGTAGCAAACGTACATACTGATGGCTACAAAAGACAAGTCGTAAACTTGGAAGAACTTGCCGTTCCAACTTCAGGACCAGCACAATTTGGAGGTCTTGGTGTAGGTGTTGAGAGCATTTCAACTGCTGAAGACCCATTTTTAGATAAAATCATAAATGAATATGCTAGCAAGCTTGGACTTAACAATGAAGCATTAGATGGCTTAAAACAACTTAATGAAATATTGGAACGAAATAATATTGTTAATTCTTCTTTAGATGTATTGAATGCTTTCCAAGATGTAGCAAATGACCCAACTAATATTCCAATTAGAGAAAACTTAATGAGCAAACTACAAGGTTTTGCTGACACATCCAAATCTCTAGATGCTGCTTTAAGTGATTTTGATAGATATCTAAATGAAAAAAGTACCGTAACCTTAGAACAAACAAATGGATTATTGAAAAGTATTGCGGAAGTCAGTAAATTAGCTGTAAATGTTGGCGATTCAAGCAGCATACAAACAAAAAAGAATTCTTTATTATCTCAATTGGCAGATAAAATAAGTTACACAATAGCTGCTAACGGTGATATAGTTGGAGAAAATGGTAAAGTTTTAATACAAAATGGTCAAGTTAATGAATTAACAACAGCAGACATTCCATTATTAAAAGACGGTGTTATAGGTGGCATTAATGTAGTTAAGGGGATCTTGTCTGAGATAAGAACCCAACTTCCTGGTTCTGTTAGCTTCCTTACCAATAAAATTAATGAAGAACATAAAAAAGGATTTGATATTAATGGTGCGGCAGGGAAAGATGTATTTAACACATTCACCAATTTAAGTGATATTTCTCTTAATATTAGCACACCATCAGAGGTCGCAGCTTCTGTAGCAACAGATCCAAAGGTTCACGATGGAACTAACAGTCAAAACATTTCAGATCTTAGATTTAAACTATTTGACAATCAAAGCATGTTTGAAAAACTCAATGAACTTAATAGAAAAGTTGGCAATCTTAAAGAACAATATGCCAATTCTGCTGATGCTGCCAACAATCTTTTTGATGAATTAAAAAACTCAAATTTAAGTAATGTTAACTTAGATGAAGAAGCAGTTAATTTGATGAAATATCAAAAAATGTATGAGGCAAATGCAAAAGTTATTCAAATTGCCAATGAAATGTTAGGCACACTATTAGACATTAGAGCATAATTAGAGGATTAAACATGTTTCAATATAGATTATCAACAGCACAAATTATTCAAAATGGTTTAGAAGGCATTTATAAAAACCAAAGACTTCTGAGCGACTCTATGACTGCTTTATCTACTGGTAAAAGAACTGATTTAGATCAAGTAGAAAAAGCTCAACTTCTAAGCTATAAAGTAAATATTTCCAATAATGCCCAGAACAATAGAAATATTGAAAACATCACTCCAAAATTAGAAGACCAAGAATCTAGCTTAAGCCAACTTAATGAAAACATGAAAGCTTTAAGCGATATGGCTGTTAGACTTGGAAGCACCATAAATGCAGAACAAAAAAATACTTTTAAAGCTGAATATGATTCTTTAAAACAAAATATATTGAATCAACTCAATTCAAAAGACTATTTAGGAGAATATAAATTCTCTGGTTACGCTAGTAGAGTTACTCCCTTTGATAGCAGTTTTAATTATCAAAGTGATCAAGGAGTTTCATCAATAAGAACTGGCAATAATACCACTGTAGAAGTTAATGTTCCTGGAGACAGAATTATTACAGACAATTTTAGAAACTCAATACAGAAATTTGATGACTATTTTAACTCTTCAGCAACAACCATTAACAATACAATTTTAGATGATTTAAGATTAAGTCAAGATGATATTAATATTCAAATAACCAAAATTGGCAATAAACTCAATCAACTTGATTTATCTAAAGAATATAATCAAGATATTATTGATTCTAGCACACAAAAAGTTTCTAATTTAGAAGATGCAGATATGGTTAAAGCTGCTGCTGATTTTGCAAAAGCACAAGCAGCCTATCAAGCATCACTAAAAACTCAATCTGTATTACAAAATATAAGTTTATTTGATTATGTTTAATTTATTGTTTTCCTAATAAAAAAAAGATATAATACTTTTATTAATTAGGAAAACTAAATGAAACCTCTCATAATAACTCATAAAAACTGCACTGATGGCTGCTGCTCAAAAGCTATATTCAAAACCAAATTTGGAGAAAATGCGTCTTATCTTGAGTTAGACCATGCTAATTTGGATATCAATAAAGACTCAAATGCTCAAAAAAATATTGATTTTATTCTTTCCCACAATAATAGCGAAGTTTATATAGCAGATCTTTGCTTAAATACAGAAATGTTAAATCAATTGTTAATTAATAACAATAAAGTTGTTGTTCTTGATCATCATGAGAGTAGCATACCATATGTTGAGCATTTTGAGAATAGAATTATTAATGGAGAAAAAATCAATATTCACATTAACTTCTCAAAAGACAATACAAAATCCGGCTCTTTACTATCTTGGAATTATTTATATCCCGACATTGAACCACCAATGTCAATTAGACATGTTTCTGCTGGAGATATATGGAAATTTGAATTTGGTGAATCTACTAAATATTTTTACACAGGTTTGATGGAACTGTTTAAAGAACCACAAAATATACCAGATAATTACTGGAAAAAACTTATTAATGAACCACTTCATTACCAAGAAGTTATTGAAATTGGTCAACCCCTAAGAGAACAATATATGAAAGAAGTTTATTCTTATGTTCCCTTAGCTGAAAAAATTATATTAAATGGTATTCCAGGACTGATGGTTAATGCTCCTAAAAAGTATACTTCTGATTTGGGAAATGCTCTAGCTCTAGAATTAAATGGAGAAGGTTTTGGTTTGGTTTACTATTTTCACGAAGAAACTCAAATTGTTAAATGTAGTTTGAGATCCATTGCTCCATTAGCTGTTAATACTATAGCAAAAGAATTTGGTGGTGGTGGACATGCTCAAGCTAGTGCTTTTAGCACATCTAGTCTTGAAGAATTTAAAGCAATTATTTACCACAATTCTAAAAAGTTAAAGCCTTGAATGTAATATATTAATAACAGGAGAATATAATTTATTATTAAATGAACTCTCCTGCATTTTTCTTTTTAATATAGTTATTATATCTAATCCCAAATTGTTCTTTGTTTCAATTGTTTCTTTATTTATGTGTTCTTGAAGCAAATCAAAATATAGAAAATTTTTATTTAAACTATAATTTTCCATTAAGTAATTTAGGCAACTGTTTTTATCTGAATCTAGTTTATTAATATTATTTTTAAAATCTTTATCTTTTTCCAAAATCTTTTCTAAGATATCATCATCTGCCCAGTTTGAAAGTAAGTGATAAACATTTATTTTTTTATAAGTTTCCAAACTAAAATCAATATTTTCTTGCTCTAATAAATAAAGAGCAATTTCTTTTTGCTTGTTTCTTATAGATGACATTAAAATAGAATCCATTTTATTGTTATCATCATCAGTATTTTGAATATTACAGTTTATTTTTTTTTCTTCAATTAAATACTGAATAATTTTAAAGTTACCAACTTTTACAGCTATAAATAAACAATTATCCCCAAACTTGTTGGTTTCATACAAATATTCTGGATTAGAATCTAATATGTCTCTAACCATATCAACATTATCATTAGGCATTCCAGACCAATGAAAAAGTTCAATATTATAGTATGCCCCATTGTTCATTTTGTGCTTTCCTAAAGATTAACTTTTTCTTTTCTTTTTAATTAGAAAATCAATATCTTCAAAAATTTCTTCAGTAAAGAATAAATCTTTATTTTTGTATATCCAATCACTGTTAATTATAATTTGGTTATTTTTAGCTAAAGATACAAATAAAGATGGCATTTCAGAATCATTAAATGCCTTAATGAATTTGGAGTTAATCCAATCTGTTTGCTTTCCATTTAAATCAACCTCTTTAAAAGAAGCTTCTAATTCATCAAAAATAATTTCCTTAACATATAAAAGCTTATCTTCAATATATCTATAGACCATAAAATTTCGACATTGCTTCACATGCTCTAGCAAAACTGAAGACTTTACTAATCTTTTATTACAGGTATTAATTAAAACTTTTGTTGATTCTAACCAAGTTTCATCTTTTAGGTCTTCTGATATCAATTCCTTTAATGATTCATTATCTATAAAATCTTTTAAAGCAATAATTTTTGATAATTTAGCTTCTTCTTCGTCATTCATTGATAGCATTTCTACTTGCTTAATATAGTATTCAATATCTTTAATTTTTGATTTTTGCTGTAACATTTTTGCCTTTAAAATATATTAAACTGATTATAAATTAATAATTTCAAAAACTCAATAAGAAAAAGCCCTAAATTAGCAAGCCCCTCTGAAATCGTGTTGATAATTTGACAAAAATTGAATAAGTTTATATATTTTATTCATGATAAATACTATAGAAACACGATTATGGTTAGATAAAACACAAGAATCAGAAATTGATTCTTGTGTTTTTTTATGGTCTACTTATTATCGTAAAGTTTGGAAATTGTGGAATAATCAAAAATTATCAGAATCTGAGATTTACCATGAAATCATGAGTTTAAATTTACTTACAAGTTATCAAGTTAAATCTTTAATCAATAAAGTTAAAACTGAACACAGTAAAATTA